>Ga0126339_10002583_pt1 | contig 13014 bp, 4 predicted proteins | sample OrbTmetagenome_2_FD_92532 | JGI IMG/M metagenome (GOLD analysis project Ga0126339, IMG submission 92532) | Coral microbial communities from Petempiche,Puerto Morelos, Mexico - Orbicella T R C metagenome | ecosystem: Host-associated > Invertebrates > Cnidaria > Coral | place: Petempiche,Puerto... | reverse complement strand
TCTTTTTTTACCAAAAAAAAAAAAAAAGGGGTAGAAGGTTTTTTATTCCCCCCTGGTGGGGTTTTTGTCCCCCGTAGGGTTTCTTCCCCCCCCCCCCCCCCCACCCGCCCAGCTAAAGGCTAGAGAGCTAGAGGGCTGTGATAGTTAATTGTCTTGCTCAAGAACACAACACAGTGTCCCGGGCCAGGGGTAAACCCGGACCGCTCGATCCGGAGTCCGGCGCACTAATTTTCTGGCAACCGCGCTCCCCGCAGTAAGTTTGCACCAAGAGGAAAGAAAAACTGAGGAAAAAGTGGAATTAGCCTGTCTGTATTAAACTCCATGATGGTAGTAAATTGTTTTTTTATCAATAATAACGACGACAATAACAGCACCAAAGTTTTTGTTCCTTACAGCCAAAATCATAAATATCATAAGCAGGCTTCTCTTTCGTTACTTCAGTAATGACGCTTTGGTAGAATACGTTTAGCTGAAGTACATTCCTCCTGAAAAAGAGGACACCATTTTGATATTTTAGAGCAATCAAATCTAAAAAAATTAAATAAGTAAGTTGCCAATTCCCTCTAAAAGGCGCACCTACAGTGAATCATGGTAGTTGTATTCACCAAAACAAATATCCAGGCCAAGATGGTGAATACAACTACCATGATTCCCTACAGACGCATCTCATAGAAAGAATTGGGCATTATGCAGTTTTCCTAGACCACATAGGAAATACCAAGAGATTATCAAGGTACTTACCTTGATAATCTCTTGGAAACACTCAATAATTATATCTCGTGCTTTCACATTTCACTTACGTCGTATCCTCAGATTTGTTTTATGACAATTCTTCATTGCCTTAACTTATTTTTCAAAAAGAATCAAACTCGACGTACCTAAACATTGCTTCGATCTCACTCCACGTCTTGTCAGTGGCATTGAGAACTACGGATTCATTGATCATTCTTCTGACCAACATTGGCAGCAAATGTCTTGAAGGATAACTGGAGCTGGATAATTGGACTTCGTAATGAATAGTCTCGCATTTTATCGGACAGTCACATTCCAAACTTCCCAATAACTTGCCTATAGAAGTTTATATAACAAGTCAAATTACTCAAATTATTCTCACATTTTGATTGGGTCTTGCTTATAATCTATTGGAGGACAGACGTCTGGATGACGTCATCAGCAAATTTTTTCCTTCTTTATTTTATAAAAGAGATAGATTCCATGTCGCCCTGCGTCTGTTGACCTGTTCAGTAATAGATCACAGAAGACGTCAAAATGTGGTAAAAACGTCAGTGACACACTCGGCTATCGCCTCATGTGCCACGTTTTTGTTTTTACCACATTTTGACGTCATCTGTTATCCATTACTGAGCAGACGCACCGCAACATGGATTCTAATATTTGTTAAACGGACAATAATTTTCTCATTCTGTGAATGGTTCGTTTTCGTATTCAGTTACCGACCCAGTGCCCCGTAGGATTCCCAATTTCTCACAACCTGCTCCCCACAGTCAGGAGAGCAAACGGCAATTTACATTAAAAATAAATAAATTCCAGGCATTTGCGGGCTTATTTTCGCCAGGGATAAAAAGTTTCTTTTAAGTCGCTTGACCTCATTCAGGAATCGGGATGGGTAACTCCCATTTAGACCCCATTAAAATTCGTCTACGCTTAGAAGATAAATTCTGCATCGTTATCGAGTTCACCTGGACCCTGCAAGGAACAGAGATCTGAAAATATAAGAGTGCTAAGTAACTTACCGTTCACAGGAATGACACAATTCAAGAGTTCTTTGGGTCCACAATAACTCAGGTTTTTAATTTCGTCTAGAAAAACAAAGGAACGCCACAATAGATTGGTAATTGAAGCACGCTATTTCGAACTTTCAGGGGAAACGAAAAACATTTCGAAATAGCGGGAGTTCAGAATAGCCAATAGTAAATGACTGAAGAGCAAACCCAAGGGAAATAGTTATGAGTTCAAAGTAACGGGGAATTGGAAATAACAGAGTCCGAATTACTGGGGTTCAACTGCATCAGTAAGTCACCTTAGCGAGGGGGTGCGAGGGGGGGGGGGTTGGAGGATACAAAGTCTTATACAGGAAGGCTCCGCACCGAGGTCCGACCCCTTACCCTGTTGAATACCATTTTGACAGAAAATGAACCCCTTCCGTATACCTTTAATTAAAAAAAAGTACCCCTTGGTTTTCGGGCAGAGCCTCCCCGTATAGGCCATTTTAGGGACTACTCTCCCTTGGAGGTTGGGGGACATCGGGAGACTGGGAGTTCTGTCTGGCAACCTCGTTCCCAGGGTCTTTTCCCTGGCTTGGGGGTGGGGCCCCACCCCCAAAGCCAGGGAAAAGACCTTGGGAACGAGGTTGCTCTGTCTGGGACATTTCAAGTAAATAACACGCAATTCGTCTTCTCACCTAACTGAGCCATGCCCAAGGTTAGACAGTGACACCTGTCAATTATAGCTCTAGTCCAGCACTCTAAGAAGCATGCGCTGTGAGAATAGGTTTTGAAGCTCGCCAACTTTCTTTCGCCACACTTTGATTTATACGGAGGTCCAAGACGAATAGTCTGGAGATAATTTAAATAAAACCAACTGCATTATACTGCTATTCACGTCTTATTCTTTTAGCTTCACTCGTTTTTATAAGAATATTGTTTTTCCGGCCAAGGCTGAATATTTTTATTTTGCTACCAATTTTAGGCTGAAATATTCATATGAATATTCTTAGATTATAGCGTACGATATTTCTGTTTCCGAATGTATTTGGTGTAATTAATTAATTAAAGTAATTTGTAGCCAGCCTGCAGGCATTAAAGCCTGACATCACACACATAACGTCTTGCAGAAATGTTATTAACATCGAACACACGGCTCGTGCTGTCTTTTTGGCTAGTTTAGCCGTTTGGAGAAAGGAAGAATTTCATACGGTTTAGTTAAAAGCAAATAATTGTATTGTATTTCTATTTATTTACACATTTTTATCACACAAAATTACATTCTTTTCAAAATTTCAGCATCGAGTTTATTCTGAAAATAGTCTTAAAATTTCGCAAATTTTAGCATCGTCGACATTCCTATAAAATACAGTCTGATCTTATGAAAAGAGAGTGCATATACTTGAAAAGCACCTTAAAATGTGCATGTCGTTCATGTGGTCACAATTTTATAAGCAAGGACATTTTAACTACTCGAAATTATATAGCAACCCCCGGAAGTTAGAACTAGGAAAAAGTTGGTCAATCGAAAAGCAAACGGGCCGTTTAAAACTTGCGACTGTACCGTGTGCAACTAGAATTCAAACATGAAGGCTGTTTCAAAGGTTTCATTACCTTATGACGTTGTATTCGAACAGTGTTACTAAACCCCGGAGACACATCTATCCCATGATTCTCCATGTCAGGCCATTCACTTTGATCATGAACAACCATGCGAAACCCTGTCCCTTCGAACACGTTAAACGCTCCATAATACTGCTCGGGCTGTGCGTTGAGTTGAGGTAGAAGTCCCTCGCTCCTTCCCGCAGAGGACTGCTCAAGTAATGGGTAACCAGGCTTGCCAGAGTTAAACGTGTAGCAGAGACCACGCTGAAAGAAGAAAACAATAAGAACGAAGTAAATTAAAAAAAAAAATACCTATTTCGTTTGCTGCCAAACCGATTGTACAATTTGTGTTATATATACCAGCTCAAACATTAACTGATTATTTCACACTTTTTATTACAATGATAACGACGATTGTTTTGATTATTTTTTCCTCTCAGTCTAACAAGAAGTACCTATTTTGTTTTCTACAATACGTTTGGCTTGATACCCTAAAAGTTTTGAAAAAATATACCTCGAACAGTGAAAACATTTTACCGATTTTATCTTCAATAGGATCAAACCAAGATTTGCTACAATAATTACTCCTACTATTCTAACTGAGATGGTTCCCTCCTTCTGCGAGTGGAAGCGGCTAATAACAGGAAAAATATAATAAACATAAATGGTATAGTCATATTTGATACTATATACGCTTAGCTTAATATTTAGGGGTCTACTCAAGTGTTAAGTGCAAAGCTAGTAGTGACGACGTATGCGTGTGGAGAAGAAAACAGCCAAGAAAACGTAGTCCTTACTAGTAGAGAAACAAACACGAAGAAATCCTTTGGGCCGCATAGGCGTCCGTGCCAACGGCACAAAGATAACATTTCCGATATGTTATGGCCAGCCTCTTTCACCACGCGCTCAAGGTCTAGCGTAAACGGTTCGTTCGCATCATCGTTCAACCTCTCGCCAAACACTACAGATTCCATTTTATCCATGAACTTTTGAGCTTCGGTTCCCAGTATCTTATCTTTACGCAGCATGTTAAGATTACAGATGGTCACCGCTGGAAAGGTAATTTTCTCGTCACGTTGTTGTTCCTTCACCGTCACGGAATCGTGGTCCGCAAGCTTAGAGAAACCATATAGACATTGCATAATCAACATTGCAAGCCCAGTTACCAGTAATAAACCCCACACTATTCGTCGTATCAGCGAACAGGATCCGAGAATAAAATGGAATCCATGAAGTGTCGTGTACGAAGCAAACTCGTCGAGAAGCTCTGATGAAGCAACGATTCCACCTTCGTCTGCATGTTTTGTCTGTGGTTTTTCCTCGCCGCTTGCTTCCAGTCTAATATCTTCGAGTGCCATCATTTTTCTTGTTCTGTATGGAATTTTGTCAACTGTCTGGACCTTTGCGGAGAAGAGCAGTAAATTCACTATTTATTCAGATTAAAGTTAAAATGTCCGCCCTAAAAAGCTTCTTCAAAATGGCTGCTGTAAGGACTGTAAGGTGGGAAAAAGAAAATCACAGCAAATAAAAAACTACATATTCAAATTTTGTAGTCACTTTAAATTTCAATTACGCTTTAGGTAGACCCATGTAACGATATATTTTATTCAAAGTGACTGCTATTTTTAAGCCGCAAAACAATTAAACTGAAATGACAAAATGAACGAGTTTCTGTCAGTGGCAACGACAGTGGCCGGATTGGGCCAAAATCAGGAGAACTCGGTTTCTGTTAAGAATGTCATAATTTGTAATTTCAGTTTTTGAAAGAGAAAAGTCCCTTCAGCCAGAACACCCGTGGATAAATAAATATTTGAATTCCACAAAATTGGAATATATATTGACTACCTTAGGACTTTATCGGTTTTATCTACTTTTTTCCACATTAGAATATCGTACATAATCAAAACTATAACAAAATTCTCGAACGTGATTGGCTATCAGCAGCCCAATTTGAGCATTAATCGGACAGTGCACGCGTCATGCTTGTAATTGGACAGTACGCGTCATTTTGCGCGCGCTGTTGCGGTGCACTTTGTTGAGTAAACTGCTGTGTTTTTCAGCATACATAACGATGTTTAATCGTTGAGCGCTCAATCGATGGTTTGTTCGTTTCTCGAATTTTGTCATAGTTTTGATTAATTGGTAACAGAGCTTCGCGCCGTCCAATTCAGTCTGTAATCATACTCGTGATTAACAAATCGGACTCCCGCTTCGCGGTCGTTCGATTTTGTTTATCACTCGTATGATTACAGACCGAATTGGACTCCACTCAGTCCTATTACCATTATTTACAATGCCCGTCATTAGTCATTATTATTTACTCACCTGTACAGTTTTAAACGGACAAAGTAAACAAAATCTAGCAATCGCTTGCTCTTTTAATTTAAACGTTAACTGGCCGTTAGATGCTACAGCTAAGCTGTTATTCACCTCACTAAAAACTTGTAAATCTCTTCGTCCCTGCTGGGTTTTTCAGAAAAAGGTGTGCAACTTGCTCTTCGACAAAACGAAATATTTAGATATCTTTCAAGCAGGATGCTGAAAAATTTAAATTAATTAATTAATCGACTGGTACAAAGACACCGATCGCAAGTCTGTTTAAAACATGATGTATGTTAATACTACTTATGGGGATCGAAAAGGACACGATCTTTTTTTTGATGGGAACACAAATAATTTATTTTCATTTCGTTATCAAAAATACTAAGCCATGTCAGCAATGCACGACGTTACTTAAAGGCAAATTACATCGAAGAGGGAGTTTGTCGAAAATGATAACTGAAAATTGTTTATTTTGCCTACAAATTTAAAACAATTGACCCTCTAACAGAACATAGCAAATCTCTTTTAGCTGAATAATCTACTATTTCTTAACGGGCTTTCACACTGTATTTCTGTTTACTAAAACGAATCGCAGTTTCTGGGGTTGGCCAAGTTTGCATATAAGCCGTTCAGTCATCGTGCTCAATAAATTATTAAAGAGTTGTTCATTGCCAGATATTATGAAAAAGGCAAAGCATTGTGGCAATCAATTTTAAAATAATTTCTTTAGCCTCAATTCCGGTTTATTTAGTGTACTGTTTTAATGTATTTTCCTTACTTTTTGTTGTGTTCTTGATCGTACGTATTTCAATATGATGTAATTGAGTTTTCTACGTACATGTCTCTAATTCTAGTTGTCGATAAAAGTAACAAGAAACGGAACATCAAACCGTGCTTATGGCGAGCGCGCGCCTTAATTTAGTAGAAGTAAAAGCAAATTTAAAGTAAATTTCTTTCACTGAGGTACAATAATAATAAATTTTTATACACTGTAATTTGTCTATCGATAGTCGACCTCATCGCTAGATGAAGACTCCGGCTAACAGTATTCAGTCGGAACGTTGCGATCTATAAATCACAAGTGACCACATCGAGAGACAAGCGGCTATTGCGCTAAAATGTTGTAAAAAAATTACTTCACAAATACCTTAAAGACATATCAAATCGTTTTCACTTGCGTCCACTTGTGGGAAGACGACATGGCGGCTAAATTCTTTGCAGTTTTAAAGGCATTTTGTCAGTACAGTGAGGACAGCTGTCTGAACCACTCTCACGGTCTTTTCAGGTTTACTTTCCATAGCAACCATCTATCCTTTTTATCTTGCAAACAGAATCCCTGCATCGAATACCATTGATTTGTTTTCGAGGCTTAAGAATATCGGCAGAAGCAAGTTTTAATTTTAAAAATCATTTTGGTAGACGCGAATGGGTTACTTAGCAGGAAAGAAAACATTTAGCTGAAATTCAAATTGAAAACAACTTCTTGAGATTGAGATGTTAAATTTCAATTTTAATTAAAGAAAACAGATTTAAAATTTTCATAGCAAAAAATTGCGTGATTAAAAATTCATGTCAAAGTAAATATTCAAGCAAAACTACAACATAAAACTTGTCATGACCTCACCGCGTTTTAAATCTCACTGTCTTTCCTATCTCTGCATCCACTGAGCTCACACAAGCGGCATGGTTTACTGCTTATAACAACCAAGCCGTATGTTGAAAGACGACGAAACACAGGGCTTCATTTCCATTTTCATGGAACACAACAGATCCATGTAAATGGATATAAACGCTGTTAGTGTAGATCTGTAAGCGCTCTCTCATTAGGTGTGCTACTCACTATCAATTCTGTTGTCTGAACCGGCTAACAGTGTGCGGTTGTCAACAAAATGGCGGCCGCTTCTCTGCGTTTTCGAAGTGTCTGTGAGGAGGATTTAGATAATTTAATAGTCAAGGCGATTCGAAAGAAGACAAAAGTTGCTACGAAAAATGGAATGAAGATTTTTCACGGTAAGAACAAGAGGGAATGAAATGCAAAGGCGCGCACATAGAAACCAACACAAGGCAGCGGATTGTCAATCATCTTTGATGCACCATGATCTTTATTGAGCAAACTCGTTCTGGATTTTCTCTCAGTCCAAGCAATTGCCATATAAAAACTCAATTAATACTCAATTAATATTTGCTGCGCAATAAACGTTCTCAGAAGTTATCGTTACTGACAATCGATCAAGTGTTTAGTATTGCTTAGATCATTTTTCTTAATCTTACCACAAGTGACACAAGGCAGTTGAAATCTTCTTCTTAACCCCGGTAGAAACTATGTTTTTCTGTCATGAAACTATTCTCGTATCATTACTTTCTCCAGCCCCCTGGGTGATTTACTGCGTAAAAGCCCACCATATATGGAAACAAAGTGCATTGTTTTCATAAACAATTTTACAGCAGCAGACAAAATCTCCCCGTGATCACGAAAGCTTTTTATGTTAGTTTCTGATGTAATTTGCATACGGTGTATTTTGGGCCATTTTTTCTTTGCGTGTAATCCTTGGTTTGCTCTGTGACCATAAACACGTTTATAGCTTGACAATACTCCTGGCTGGTTAATTTACTTTGTTACTGAATACAGTGGAATTCCGATTTCTCAAACCTCGCGATAACTCGAACCAAAAGTCGTTTCTCTTCCCTTAGTCGAACACTGTTATTATAATCCTGATTTCTCGAACTAGACACGTGACAGAAAAACATGTTCTAATTGGGCGCAAACATGACATGCTTGGTAACCAAACATTTCAGTGAAGTTTGAAGGGTGTTCGAGCAAGTTTTACCAAAATGGCAGAAAGAATGGATATCGATGACTTTTTCGAGGATATTGATCCAGACCTGCTAAAGTATGCTTCCGCTTTTCGTAAATGTGGGTTCTCATCAAGTGTTACCATGAAGTAGTGGCGCCAACAGGATTTCCAAAACTTAGAAGTTGAAGTTCCAGAAGGACATCGTCGGCTTATCGCGTAGCCGCCATCTGAATCACCTCATTTCTGAAATTCTTGGACAGGGGAATACCTGAAGTTTCGAAGATTTGAAAACATAACAACAAATTCGAAAACTTTCCAACCTTGGTGCGAAAGTTTGCTTAACGGCTGTAGAACTTCAAATGTTTGGTTACCAAGCATGTCATGTTTGCACCCAGTTAGAACATGTTTTTCTGTCACGTGTCTACGCTTAGATGAAAACGACGGTAATTGCTAAAACCACCTGACATGACTCGTAGTCACAAACTTTTTTTATGGTCACTTTATCATCTTTAAAAGTCTCAGTTTCAAGGCCGTGTCCTTAAAATTCATTTTAACACTCCGTGAAAGACTCCTTGAAAGTTTCCCTTTTAAACTCCTTAAAGAGGCTAACTTTTAAGACCCTGTAGAAAGTCCCACTTTTAAGGCACCTTAAAAAGTGTGTCTTTTAAGACTCCAGAAGTGTCCCACTCTAAAGAGTCCGTGCAGAAAAGTTTCCCTTAAAGACTCCTTAAAAGTCTCCCTTTTAAGATTTCAAAAAAGGCTCAATTTTAAGACTCCTTAAAAGTCTTTAAAGACCGCGAAAGTGGCTAAAAGTTCTTTTTAATAATTAGAAAATATAGTTTAAATAAAATTATAACAATATATATTCCTCTAGGCCATTAAGCAGAGACATGGACCGTGCAGAACCTGTGCAACGTTTTCAATCATTTTTGTCTGAGCGCAATCGAACTTAATCGAATGAATAAGTTCGAAAACCGAAATTCGCCGGCTACGATACGACGTGATTTGTTGCAGCCCGTTTGTTCAAATCGGAAATCATAGCTCATAGTTTTAGTTAACCTGAACAAAAGCTCTATTTTTCACATTACACGTGACAAGAAGAAGGGAGCTTATCTCAAGACATGACTTGCGTTTTACTCGTTCCGCAATAAGTTAATTTTCAGCCAGTAAACAAAACGAAAGTAGATTGCAAGATTGTTTCTTTCAAATCATCGCTTATCACTATTTAGATCGACAAACAATTACAAGAAACCAGACCTTACACCATGTAACCCAAATTCTGATTGGTTAATCGCCGGACTGATATACAGACGTACTTCCTGGTTAAAAGAACGGTTTTTTCAATGACGAGGAGTGTTTCGTGGCGAAAAAAAAAAACGGCTACTGATAAGGAGATTAAGCCAGATTTGGGTAGGCACCAAAGCACACAACTCACAAACAATGTGTGACGATGTGTCTCATCAACTAGATTTTGTTTGAGAATCATTTCTGCTAGGTTTCTAACTGATTTTGAGAGGTCGAATACCAAATATGAAAAAAGCCGAAAACTTTGTTAATTGCTTTCAGTGGCTAAAATCGAGCGAGAGCCAACACGACTTTTCGACAGTGTATTAAATAACTGAACCGTTTGAAGTGTTCAATAGCTTTCATTTGAATGATGGTACAGGGCTGAGTTTCATCCACTGACTTGCAGACGAATCAAGTAGATTGGAAGTACTTAAATAAGTTCTAGTCAGAACAAATTTCAAAACTAGAAGCTGCGAGTGCTCCAGACCTTCCTCTTAATGGGAAACTCTGAATCAATCGGGACTATAAACGAGTGTTTTTGGAGCCGGTGATATTAGAGTTTAAGACTATTGCGTTCATATCGATGATAATAGTAATTAAATTAAGTCTTATTTTTAGCTCGATAATCATCAGTTTCAAACGTTTCAAGGGGCGAGCCCTTTACTCTTTATTCAAACGCAAAGTCAATGGTGCAATTAAGTGAAATAACGTGGTAGCTGAATATCATTACACACAATCGATAAATCGGCTACATTCAGGAATAAGTGTTTAGTTCTCGTGAGCGTATTCCGTGTCCGATCCGATTTCATGATTCGACGTGCGCCTGTCTGCAGCTGATTTCCTTGCTTTATTTTTCATTATAAGTCACGTCTTGGTCCGGCTCATCTTTCCAAGAGTCTTTGAAAGCCACATTTTCATCCGCTTGTTGTAGCTTACTCCTTCGAACTTTCATGAATCTCTTGTTGTGTAGTATTACCTTATAAGGTGACGATAGGGTCTCCTGCAAGACGAATAAGACGAAAATGATTCTGGTAAGTGGTAGTTTGAAGGCGATAGTCACAGTTTGACCTCTCTCCTGAGCGGAGGAAGTCGATGCGGGGGGTGGGTGGGGGAGGAGGGGGGTTACGTGCTGTCTCTTTCCTCTTCTTTCTTTTTTCCTATGCTTTGTTAGTTATTTTTCGTTTGCCTCTGAGGATGTGAGATACAAGGATTATATTAACAAAATATAATTTAGATAGATTGATAGTCTTTATTTTGACACAGGCAAAACATCCGTTGAGCTAAATAAAAGTATTTATCATGACTAGCTATGACTATTTTGAAACTAGAAAGATTCATTTTTCATTCCTTCTTGTCTTAATTAACTGTGTATAACTTTTAATGATTTTAAGAAACTTGAGTTAATTGGCTATTTAGTGTATTTTGGAAACTTTTGGCGTTGAATTCTTCTGCTTCCAAGTTCTGCAATATAGTTCAATGTTTTTGGCTGGATGGTTATCGGAAATGTCGTATTCTGAATTACCCTCGGTGGTTTTAAACGGATTTAAACATGTGTTTTGAGTCAAATTCACTACAATCGTCAATGAGCCGATTTTATTTCAATTGCCAGAAACAAGCTGTTGCAATAAATTTCCTTTTCAATCCAAGGTCAAAAATATCTAATGTTTACCTTAATAGAGAATATGTTTTAAAGAATATCTATGGGTTTCATTTTTATGGCCACTTTAACACAGCAAGGGGGCTAAAGAAATTTTAAAAGGAGTTTAAGGGCATACTGTAATGACTTCACAGGCCAAACAAACTGGCAACACATACATACAAACAATTTTAAAATATAGAAATTCCGTTTCTTCCGCAGTTTATTTTTTGCAGTTCTAATTACGTTTAGTTTATGGATTTGTTCTAGATCATAGCTCATTAGATCTACTATCAAATACAAAAACAGGAATTACGAAAAACGGAAATATAACTGTAAATAAGTTGGATATCCAAAAAACGTTCACTATTACTTTTAGCGAAAACAGGTGTCGAGATAGTTCGTAACTTAATTTCAAACACGCTTTTTTTTCTAGCAACGGAACATTTTACAGATTAAAAGTAAAAGGTACAAAATACTTGCGAAAAAGTGTGGCACAACTACTAATATGCCGATACACAAAGGTAAGTGATTCATCAGTTCAGTTATGGCACTATGAGAGAGTTTCATGATCGCCTCAAAAATCAACAACTTATCGTTATTATCAAGGTTAACATGTGCAGTTATTTCCTTACCGCTGGGTCCGATATCTGATTGCGTCCGGTCCGATACAAATATGACAACTGGCCCTGACTTTTCTCAAAACACAGAAGAACAAGAATGCATGCAGCTACAAACACACTCCTCATCGTTCTAATGGTCATGACTTCCTCGCTAGCAAGTTGTGAGATTGGCCTTAAATTGTGGTCTTTTAATACCCAGCGGGTATTTATGTCAGTGGAGGCGTTACCTAACTTTATTGGCTTGTTAATGACACCATGGGGAAGACCTCGCACGTGTTTCATACAAAACGTAATATTTGGTTCCCTAGCGTTGAACGGAACTAAATCACCTGCAAACGTTTTTGGCGTCAATTGGAAAAAGGTCTCAAAGAAATAGTGTTCAAATAGATTAAAGAAGTCTATTTAACTCTCAGTCATTAGCACCCCATCGCAATTTAGTTTCTCTTCTGTTGGCGTTTTCAGTGCGCCTCTGTAATTATTCAAACAACACTTGAACTTTTGTGGTTTCAAGTAATTGTTATGGGTTTTTTTGTGTTTTCTCAATGGGCTGATGAAATTACAAAAAGAAGTAGTCCTTCTTGGTTAAAACTTGACATCCTGGCAAAATGGACCAGAAAAATCCGTTGTCGAATGGCTTTTATAGCGAACCTTAAAAAACTCATCTGTCATTAAAAATAATTTTGAGTTTCGTCTAATTGCTTTGTGAATCACAAAAGCTACCCCAACCTTGCTAAAAAATTAATGAGAGTATTTAAGTAATTCTGTAAATAGAATCATTTGAATTTACAGATCGGAACAAAGCTTGTGTAACGGTATTTATTTATTAATGTGCTTGGAAAGCTCTCGCTCTCTAATGAATGCTTAACAAGTGATATTTTCTTTTGTCTCGGCGATCATTATTCTCTGAATACTTAAGTAATTTATTTCCTCCGTTTTTTAAGTAATTAATTTCCTCCGTCGCAAAATTCCCCTTTGACCAGCCCACATAACAGAAAACCAAAGGTGTTTTTCTTTTTCTTTTT
>Ga0126339_10002581_pt1 | contig 13015 bp, 8 predicted proteins | sample OrbTmetagenome_2_FD_92532 | JGI IMG/M metagenome (GOLD analysis project Ga0126339, IMG submission 92532) | Coral microbial communities from Petempiche,Puerto Morelos, Mexico - Orbicella T R C metagenome | ecosystem: Host-associated > Invertebrates > Cnidaria > Coral | place: Petempiche,Puerto... | reverse complement strand
TAAGTGCTTACAGATATGCCCAAGGGCAGCATGAATACGGGGAAGGTCGACAGCCATGCAGGAGAAGCCTTTCTGTCCAGATAGAAGACTAACGCCTCCCCACCCCGCCCCCCCCCCCCTCCCATCTGCTGGTACCACAACAGAGTGATTCGTATTCCTGGCATTTATTAGAGCTCTTCTACTTCGCTCAAAGCAAGAACAACAACAACAACTGCAACGTTTTTGAATCAAACATCTCTTTCATGTAACGTACTGACTATAACAAAGCCAAGAGGAATACTGGTTGCCAATATAACCATGTAGGGGGCTACAAAAACAGGGCAGCCATACGCTGGCCCCTTATGAACACGGCGACTATGTTTGTGTTCCCAGACAATGTTTGGAAATGTTTAGAGACGAGAAGAACTCATTTCTTACGGAAGGCAACAATTTAAGTAGAATAAAAATATTGTGTTCCTGCTCTGGAATCATGATTAAAATGTAAAATAGCTTCTGTACTCAGAGCGCAATTAAAAACTCTTATTAAAAGTGGAATATTTCGTTCGGTTCCACTGAACTTCATCAGCCACAATAAAAATGTGAATGTTCAGAAGGCTTAAACCGTTGTCTGAAACCCTCCATGAAGACACCGTCAAAGTAAACAAAATGTTGTTCTATGGTGGGCCTTTCGTCATAAAAAGCGAAATTTACAAGAGAAAGTCGACACTAATTACATTACAATCCACCTGATAATATTTCACAAGAGTTTGCGCAGAAAAACGCTCGCAGTTTCGAAAAAATCGTTAACATAATATTCAGTTTCTTATACGAAAATGATCAACAGCAATCAACAGCATTCCAAAGATTAAACATTCGAGTTTGATTTAGAACAAAAGACCCAAACTGAAAACGCAAGCGGATTCCGTTCGTGCGAAACTTTTTACATGAAAGTTTTCGTGTAACGTTTGCTAATTTCATCTTCTCACATCCAAAGTAATATAAATATGCCTTGCTGTTATCTTTAATTTATTCATTTGACAATGATGACATGAAGTCCTCGAAACGTCATGTAACTTTACTTACGTTAATTTTCCTCTTTAAATAATATTCAGTAAAAGGTAAAATATATTTGTATAAATATATAAAAAAATCGATGAACGTATTTCGTTTTCTTTATTTCTTCTTCCTCTCTTTCCTTTTTCTCGAAAACGCAAGCAGGATCGAGAAGCTTTTCTAAATTCTCAAGCAAACGGTAGTTTACATGGCCTATCAAGGCTTGGGCTGAACCGTGCACTTAGTAGCACTAATAAACAAGAGCTGTTCCACACAGCTATTGGAACTATATTTATAATCGCTACCGAGATGTGTCTTTTCCATCTTCGTCGCCAAACAGCCATGACAGCCATGTTCTGATAGCGAGTCTCGATCGCAAGAGATATGCTAGTAAAAAACCACTCGATCACCAGCTGAACTGAAGTGGAAATGGCAAAAGACCGTAACAACTTTAAAAGGGAGCTGTTTTCTATGAAAACAAACTGAGACAAGTATATCAATCCATTGACGGACACTATGGCAGTTGATTCATACAACATGCTCATGATAGCAATATCAGCCATTAGTCTCTCGCGACGAGGAGTGCGAAAACTTCCCCAAGGAGACGATTCTCTTTTCCAAAGCATGTGACAACAGTGATCAATCACGACCATGACGCTTCGTTCTAGGACTTCGGCAGCTCCATGAATGATTCCAAGAACTGCGATGTATAGCAGATCGTCAAGATCAGCTTGTAAAACACGAAAAGCCATTGCATACCAGAGGTACATAGGCGCTAATAGGACATAGGAATATCCCGGATGAGTTAAATTCCACAACCGCTGAACACAAATTCGTGATACTGTTTTCACAACGACTCCAGTGAGAGGGGAGAACAGAGCAATGACCAATTTTCCCTCGACGTCTTGTTTGATATAAAATGGATAAAGGTAATCACATATTAAAATACCATTGATAAAAGGTAAACAGATTGGCACTATCATTTTACAAGTGCAAGTTAAAAGGTTTGTTCTTGATCGCATGGAGAAGGTCATACCGACAAGATACAGTTGCCAACACACACTAACAAGGAAAACAATATACATTGGAACTTGGATTAGCTTGGTTGGCCATAGGTAATACGGCGTGGCTAGAAATTGCAAAGAAACGCGATAAGATATGTCCAAACAGTACGCCACGAAACAAACCAGGAGCAGTTTCTTCTTCATGCCTTTCAGCTGATACGGACGAAAAAGAAATAATAGATTGACAAATAACCAGATGTAATAGAAGACAACGGAAACAACATCCGAGATTGTTCGTATCCACTGCACATGAGTTGCTATTAATTTCTTCGAGTAAAACACACAGTCGAGAGTAGTTTTATAACAGAGATACGAGATCAGCAGGAAGATTATACCAATGATAATTGCAGCCAGAAATGATATCAAAGCTCCATTGTACAAGGATTGACAAGCTGTCCGTAGAAACGACGGCCGAAGTCGCTTCCAAGCCATTGCTCTATCTTCGTCTGTTTCTGTTTCTTGGTTTTCGTCTGGCAAGCAGGCGTTTATAAGCCTCGCATGAATACTTCTTGACGCCATAAAGGCCGAACTTGTGACTTGCCTGTCACTGTATTCTTGGTAAGTAAGCTCATCAACAGAATGATAATACCATTCTCGACCTGTGCTTTGTAGAGGATCATAGCCAAACGATTCTGTGGTGAATTCAGGTTCTTCTGGGTTGTAATGCTCTGTTACGCCGCGCGTAAAGTAGAACAGAATTTGACCAAACACCTCCAATAGCGTACTTATTCCCATTTCACTTGGCTCTAATGCGCGGAAATTGCAGAAATTTCACAACATATCATGAAGTTCGTGCACTCTGAGGAACAACTGTCACCAGAAAATGGCGCAACTCTATATGTTATTCTTTTCAATTATTTTAGTGCCTATGACAGGCAGTGTACACCCCTTTATGGTCAAGTTTTGTGCATATCGACTAGGTAACGAAAATGAAAACCATAGTTGATGTCGGGCACAGGTGTACTTCCGTTTCAAGGTAAAATTTCCATTCGATCCTAATCAAACACTAGATAGCTTATTCTTAAGCAGTGACGACCCAGAGGACAACGCCTAGCAAAAATATAAATTTCTCTGTTACCTTCGAATGTCGCAATTGTCTAGATCTGTTCAGTGCGCCTGTTGGTCTCAGAACTTACTCAAGCTAAATATGTAATGCCAGAGTCCAATTCCAAATGAAAATACTGAAATGAAAATGAAAATCGTTCGCGTTCTCCAAAATACGTAGAACTTGGTTATTTCACGTTGTTGTTTTGCAGAGGACGGCAAAAAAATGAACACGTGCACAGCCATTGTTTTGCTCATTAAACCTTTTGTTTGGTGACGTTCTTGTTGCCGTTGCCGTCGTAGCCAGATTAAGCTCTCTATTGATTAGCTGGAGAGAAATGATTCTGCACTGATCGCTGCTGCTAATTAGCACTTGTTAAGCTTACCTTTTGACATAATCTGTCAGTTTAAGTGGCATGCTTGTGAACTAACTACGTGTAGCTATGCACATTGACCACTATAAACAATAACATTTGACCTTTTTTGGAACATTCTTTTCGGATTTCTATATGTATAAATGTATACTGCAGTGAAAATTAAAAATTAATTATACATTTGCCAATCACAATAAGGATAATAAATGCTAAAGAATAAACCGCAGTCCTCTGCTACGGGAAGTTAACAAGGAATCTTCTCAGCTTGCAAGGAAACCAGAACTAAGGGAAGAAAGCTTGTGGTTTAATAATGTGGTTGAACTGGCTAAAGCAAAGCGATAGGAAAGGCTAAAACACAAGAATGGGACATGAACACATTCCAACCCCGTGGAAAAAAAAAACGAAACAAAGTAAATTAAGAAATGTGTAAAAAAAACTGATCTTTAAGTACTCCTTAAACACCTATTTAAACAACTTAAACAGCTGAACCTGCTGTCTACACATAATCAAAGAATAGTTAAAATGGCCACCGGTGTTTACAAGACTGTCCATGGGCATGAAGTCCCCAAAGGTATTGGAGAGCTACTGAGATCAACTAATTATAACATCACAGGAGAGTACATATTGGAGCTGCCTAAAGTAAAACCTACAAGTTATTTACGTTTTATGATATATAAAAAAACCTGACTGTTTCACAAACAACCGTGAAAAAGTGAGAAATGAAGCCATCAATATCCTTGCTAATGAAAATAGGGAAATACGTCACTCGGGTACCGGATGTAAGTTTTGTATGAATTTTACGAGTGCTGTATTTTCTAGTAAAACACTCATGTCTATCTGTGCAAACCTTAGGGATAGAGCTGGAGAGAGTCGAGCACTGAAGCGAATTACATCAAGGATCCTGCTTTCATCCAATGGTTCGTTCTCTATTAATATCGCTACACCATGTTAAAAACATACTGTTCTACCTTCCAATTCAGAAGCATATCACCTTAGGTGATATGATTCTGTCCAATTCTAATACGTTTTCCGATTGGAGGAGAACGTGTCACGTGCCGATTTTTCGCAGTTTTTTTTTTTCTATTTTTGAGTTGGGAGGTGTAAAAAAACACTTAATGACTGGCTCCGAGGGAAACAGTGAGTTTTGTTTCCCTTGGGGCCGGTCATTAAGTGCTTATTGTGTTTTTTTTTGTTTTTTTTTTTTGCGAAATTGATCGCCACTACGCAAATGAAGTCAAAATGAAACAAGATCAGGAACAAACAAATCGTAAACAAACCTGATTTTCCTTCACTGTAAATACCGAGAATGGTTTTCCTGGAGCACAATCCTCTTGAATTCGCTTGTCTGCTTCACTTGACGGTTTGACTTCGACACTAACCAACTATATAATAAAATCAAACAATTCGGAAAAATTATAAAAAGATATGTCACAAAGATCTTCCGCGTTCGGATATAAGTCAAAGAATGAAACTTTGCACCCGGTTTGGGGTAATGCGCGCTTGTCCATGGTGTGTGAGATATTTGGGATTTGCTGTCTATGATGGGATACATTCCATAATATCTAGCGTTACTAGCAGAGTGGTGACTTCAAAGTTTGTCCAGGAATTTGGTTTTATGTACATAGACAATTCCATGTTGGATATAATTTTTCTGAAAATACGTTTTTACACTAAACTGACTTTTACCTCCAAAGCTTTTGTAAGGAAAGGCCTGTTCTCGTCGAGAACTTGTCTTTCGTCAAAGGGCAGAGTGGTCTCTAACGCCGCTGGACCATCACGCTCCACAGATTCCTGTCACACAATAAAACGTTACGCCAGTTAATATAGAGTGACGGAAAACAAAATCCACTTGAAACTACGGTAACACTAGAGCATAGTGAGGAACAGGGATGGCGCAGTGGTGAGAGCGCTCGCCTTCCACCAATGTAGCCTGGGTTCGATTCCTGCCCGGTGCCATATGTGAGTTGAGTTTAACAAAGTGACGTCGGTTTTTCATGCGTCTGTCCTGTTATTAATCATGAATTTTGTCATAACATTGTCAAAGTAGCTGTGGATGATCCGCAAACTACTTTGACTATGTTATGACGAAATTCATTGTCAATAAAAGGAAAGACGCATGAAAAACTGACGTCAATATGTTTTTTACGAAAACAAATTGTCCGCTCTCTCTCGTTGCCGCATCGCATAAATTATAAAAATTCATGCGTATGTCCGCTTATTGACAATGAAAATTAGCCTATGAGCGTGCGAGAATTTCTGCAGTTATTGTAAAATTGTTGTTGGTTCTCGCCTTCCTCCGAGGGTTTTTCTCCGGGTTCTCCTGTTCTCCCCTCTCCACAAATACCAACATCTCCAAATTCCAATTCGACCAGGACAGAGGACCTGCATGAGAACCAGCTAAGGCTGATGTGGCTTCCTTTCTAAATACTGTCATTTTATTTGATTTATTGTATTTTCAAAAAATCGTAAATAACTCGTTTCTACTTGCGGTACCTTGACGTGTTGTACAAAAGGCATCAGCTTCTTCATGGCACTCTTCACTTCTGGTACTTGTTTCATCCTGTTCATGATGTCCCTGTTGTCAGGGAAGTTCCCTCCCAGTTGATTGTACATTTCCTTAAGGGTGTTAAGAGTGGCGTGCTGCCAGGCCGGGTAAGAGCTGGCCACGTAGATGATACCATGGGTAGGTTTCTTGGGCGGGGCTGCATCTTTCTGTGGACAAACACAAAACAGGTCTCAGGTAAAGCAATCCTTCACAGTCAATGTTGTTATTATAAAACAAGACTATGGACCTTATAACTAGAACAAAATTGTGCACAATGCTTGACATCAGTTCAAGGGAAATTCTCTACTTGCACAAATCCCATAATACACCTCTTTTACCCCCAAAATATTTGCATAGGCATTGTTTTAGATTTCTCTTGGGCCATCTTCATGTCTCAGGAGAAAGTGCAAACAATGATTATGCAAACTTTTGGGGGGTAACAGAGGTTTTTTTATGGGATTTTGCAAGTAGAGAATAGTGCTTTCAGCTAGACGTTTAAGAGCAACACGAGATAGTTATGAGAGCCAAAGAACAATGGCAATCATTCTCCTATTTTGACACAGCAACGAACAATTCACATTTCACATTTCCTTGGGAAGCTTAAACAAACCACGACGGTAATGGCAACGAAAACGTCACCAATGAAAAGGTTTAATGAGCAGACGAATGGCTATGCACTTGCATTGTAAATATCTGTACTCTTCCGCAAAACAACAACGTGAAATGACCAAGTTCTGTGTATTTTGGAGAACGCAGGCGACGACGGCAAAATATAAGGTACAATATAACTCCATTTTTTAGTAGGCGTCGTCCCCACCGTCACCGTCGTAATTGTTTCAGGTCCCTGTCACTGTACTCAGTGCGTTACGTGGGGCAGAGTGGCCGAATGGTCTGAGATGTTGGATTTGACATCATGAGGCCCCTTAGTTCAAATCGTCTATCGTGTCATTAGCTGAAGTTGGACTCAGTAGCCCAGAATACGCTTGCGAAAAAACAACTGACAGTTTCTCTGTCTGACTGATAATCTTCCACCAGTTGGGATTTTGAACATGTCTCTATTGCATTAATTTTTTTCTTATGTACAGTGTCCTCAATTAGCACAGTAATGCTAACAACATTTTAAATGAAATCATTTATTTTTTTATGGTATTACCTTTTTTCCTTTGGGGTTCATCATGGCCTTGATTCGTACCCGGAAGTCATGCGCGCGATCTGATAAATAGTCAGCTGATTTCAACAGTGGCTGATCAACCTCTCCTGCTGCCGGCCATGACGCGTTCATGATACTTCCACTCTGCAAATAACAGCACGAAAGACTTAGTTATCGCTTTTATAGCATTATGGCGGGTCCTGTCTGAGAACAACTGTTCTAATTGTTTTCCTATCACGTGAGTAATAGCTGAATGCTTATTTTACTGCTAAAAAATGTTATGCATATTTATTACATGGCTACGAGGGCTATGATTAGCTAATCAGTCAATAGGCCATTTCCGAATCCTTTTGCTTTTGTTTCAAAACCAGTCCTCATGCAAAACCTTTTATATGAAAATGAGTTTGATTTGCATGAAAATGAACCTGTAGGCGCAACACATTTTCATATGAATAGGCCCTTTGCAGGATCCGGTCACATGGTACTGAATTAATTATGCTGGGACGCAAGTTACGCAGTGGGATTTTCGAAACAAAGGAACTCGTACCAGTACCAGCCCGACTTTCCTTTGTTTTGAGAGTCCCACTGTGTAACTTGCGTCCCAGCATAATTAACTCCGTATTATGTGACCGGATCCTGCAAAGGGCCTATTGTTCGTACTTAGACTCGTTTTGACACAGAGGGAGAGGGCAACTCGGAGATGGCCTATTTGGGTGGCCTGCGAGCAGGCTCACGTTGGAGCACAAGCCGCGAGCGCGAAATCGAGCCTCTTCACCAGACTCCTTCCCACCGGATCGCTTTGCTCTTCGCCGCTCGCGCGTGACTCAAAGGTGAGCCTGCTCGCAGGATATATTTGGGAAGCAGAGGTGGCGCAGTAGTGTGAAATTCGCTTTCCACCAGTGTGGCCTGGGTTCGAATCTTGGACCTGGCGTCAAAGTGTGTTGAGTTTGTTGTCAGTTCTCGCCCTTGCTTAGAGGGTTGTTCTCCCCGGTTCTCCGGTTTTTCTCCCTTTACAAAAGGCAATATTCCAAATTCAAATTCGATCTTGATGCGCCAAAAGTTTATAACGAGTTCATAACAGCTCCTAATGACATTTACAATTACAATAGTCGGGGCCGTGATTTTGGGTGTTATGCCCTGTTAGCTGAAAGAGCACGGACAGTACAATTTTAACTAGCCTCTTCCAGGCGTTCAGTAAGTTGAGACGCAGCGCGAGGAAACGGCGGAGCGAAAAAAGGAGAGAAGCTTTGTGCGAGGAGCGAACGTTCTTTTGCCTTCCCGCGCCGCGCTTTTTTTTTATTTTCTCGTGCGCCATTTTTCGCGCTGCGCCCCAACTAACGGAACGCCTGGAAGACGCTGAATGTTAACGAGAGCCACATCATTAAATTTTCTCTTACTCTTACTTATTCGGAAGCGTACGGGAAGAGTATCGCTCAGTAATAATCCCGCCCTCGGTTATAGAAGTAAACTTTCACGCTTAAACTTGGTCACAAGTTAAATCAACAAAAAAACTCCGCCGTTGTTGACAACTGCAAAGTCTACGGAAAATTACACACCCACCCCTCGCTTCCCGGGCTTCAACACTGCTGTTTGTCTTGCTTTAAGACAAGGCTTAAAAAAGATGTTAAAATTTTCAAAGTCAGTTGACAAAGGCAAAAGAATAAACCCACGTTATCTGTGAGAGATGGACGACGAATCCTACAGCTGAAGGGAAGGAGAACTTGTAAAGATTCCTGATCTTTTCATGAGTGTTGAATGGAACTAGCATACTACGTTTCGTTTTAGGTGACGTACCTTTCCGATCAGCTCCCACAAGTGTTCAGCGAGATGTGGACAGATTGGACATAACAACAGCGTTTGAACCTAACAACAGAAATAATATTACCTTTTAACAAATTGCACGATGATTTGCACATGGCGGGGCATAGGTTGGCCTGCTAGTTCATTAATTAAGGAAATATGAACTCATCCAAAGTTGCGTTGAAAAACGTTTGCCTTTAGTAAAAGGAAACATTTCTGAGATGATATATCCTTTAAAGAACTGCGTACTTCTGTTCAGAGCAAACTAGGATCACAGATTCATAACAGTTGACCATTATAAGGCCATAACCTACTTGTTCCTAACACTAGGTGCCAAATGTACTCGGTGCATCTTACCTCAATGAACCGAAACACGAGGTCCCTATGCATGCCCACCATACAGCCCTCTCGGTATCTGTCCCTAGCCGCCTGCAGTTCATAGAAGCCAGTCTTTAGCGCTTCTCTGTACATCATGTTCTTATAGTTAGTGTCTGTCTCGTCGATGGCTTTGTTAATAGAACTAAATATAAAATCGTCAAATTCAAAACATCGAATTTAGAACTGTCGCATCAACAAGTAACTTGGTCATTGAATCGAGACCTTTACATCTGCCGAGGAGTTCGAGTTTTTCCAGGCTAGGTTGTGTTTCTGCTATTCAGTAATAATACGGTCAAAAAATTATGTAAAATTCATCTCTGCAAACTCGATCTTGATGTCGACGAGCTGCCAGCGACGAGTTGACAGAGCTGCGTTTCGACACGATAGTCACAACCAGTTACAAAAATGTTTACACACTTTGTACAAAAAACGGCTTTACTTACTTAAATGAATCACAAATAACGAAGATGTCACAAAATATCAATCAGCCCCCACCCTCCCCCAATCAATGTTGTTCATCTAAGTTTTGTACATGATATTGCTTAGGCAGCAACATCGGAAAGGGGGGGAGGGGAAAGATTATACGCAATAGCGCGGTGAAGAGTTGTCTCTCGTTAAGGTAAGATATCTCAACTACTTTGCAACTGGTTGTAGTGCGCTCATCATGCAGGCAAGCCTGAGGGAAATCTCAAAGTCGTCGTCAGATCTAAAGGTCTCTAGCACTACGACCCAAACAGCAATGGTTTGATGTGGCAGAACAGTACTCGACAAATGACGTTAACACATAAGGAAGTGACAATGACTAACGATGGCAAAGCTGGAAATGGATTACGATATAGACAAACTTGAAAACGGAGGCAGAAATCAGAGCTACAGTTAACGGGAAACACAACAATAATGGTTCGATTTTGTAGAACAGCACTCGTCAAATGACAGGAACTCATTGGGAAGTGACAATGAATAACGATGGTAGAGATGGAAATAGATTACAATATGGACACAGCTGTAAAGGTTTCGTTTGTCTTGGATTATTTGTTGTTACAATATGCCATTTCTAAGTCGAGAAATCGAAGCATTCCTCCGTGCTTTCCCTCTTTGGCATGAAAAAAACAACAAACAAACAGGAGCAAGTGAAAGACGCCTTCTTTTGCGACGTGCCTCTTTCCACCTTGTGTTTGCCTCGAAGTAAGATGAAAACGATACGGACAAAAACCACACCGGAAAAAGTCAGGAACAAAATCAAACTCACCTCTCAAATACTCGATCGTCAAAACAGGTTGCTGGCCCAGTACGCAGAGAATCCTTACAAGCGAGCATCTCCTGATTGCAGAAAGAAACAAATGACTGTCAACACACAACAGGGATAACCATTTAAACTAACATGATGCAACAAACGAGCTGCTGGTTGTTGAAAACGAATTGAACGTTTCTACTCCAAAATGTGCAAACAGGTGTAATAAAAGGGTGAAGTAACCCTATATTTGTGTTTCGAGGTTAAACACACTCGCAGCCTGGACGTGCTTGTTAAACAAATATTGCAAATTAACACAACTTTACTAAGAATCTCAATTGTCATAAACTCGGTTCTATCGAAAACACATTCAGCCAGGACAGAGTGGATCCTTGGAACAAGGGACGTCGGATTTCGAAGACTAGTGACCTACACCACACGGCTACCTACCTACACAGGGAGCTGAAGCAAATATCAGTAAAACTACTAAAAGTAAATGAATTTATTCTGACCTTAGTCCATTCGAGGAATGTAAAAAGACGCAAAATTCCTGCATCAGCCATCTTTTCCACAAAGTTTGCATCTTCCATTGTGTCTCCAGCATCAGCCAAGGACAAACGCATACCTAATCAGAACATCAACGAGGGTTAATCAGCCGCAGTGGGAGGGGTAGAAAGGAGATGAGAGGAGAGAGGACAAGCGTATGGCGACAGACCATTAAAGCGAGGGTTAATCAGCCGTAGTGAGATGGGGAGAAAGGAGGATTGAGAGACGGAGAGACAAGCCAACAGTGTGAATGGCTAGAACGTCTTGCGAGGTTTTCTCTCATTCCAAAACATCACTGATCAGCTTGTTCGAGATTAAGTCGACAGTGCTAAGTTCGTCTGTATTTGGCCTCCGGACACCAAATTTTGTTCAGTAGAACTGCGGGTAAGGTTTTGTTCGACTTTGAGGAACCGACAAAACACTGACAGGGGAGGGGAAGGGAAAACTTACCGTCAGCTGAAAACTTGTCCACAGCTTGCCGCAGAGTGAGGAAGTTTCCAGTAGATTTTGACATCTAAGAAAATTAACATTTCATATCAAATAGTAACTGAATTCCCTTCTTAAGTAATTTCGCAGTTAAATTGATTTTTGGTTTGTTCACTTCACCGAAGTTCTTTAAGAGGAAAAGCAAATAACTCACGGAAGTAAAATGATATAATATCACGTCAATACCTTTTCAGAGTTCAGTAGCAAGTGTCCATTGGCTCGAACACTTCGTGGCCACCTGAAAATAAACAAAGGAAAAAAAAACAAATAATTCTCTCGGGAATACTTTTATTACAAAATATGATCCAGCCTGCTCGTAAATGTAACCCCCTACTTTATCCCCACCCCCTCTCCCAAGAAGATAACGTGTACAACTCTCTCAGCAGTGCATTTTTCTGAGGAGGGGAGGGTGGGGGATGGGGGGATCATACCCAGGTATAATTGTGGCATGGAGGTACCCATTATGAACAGATTTTGTTTATTAACTTGTATAAAACAGTGAATTTATCCATGATAGTGACACTCACTTGTCTTTCTCCTTTGGCCACACGGCACAGTGATTGTACAGGAAATACGTCAGGTGATTAGGTACCAGATCCTTTCCGGACACCCGCAGGTCAACTGGGTACCAGTACTGAAACTCTTGTCGCAGTTTGCTAAAAGAAGAGTAACATTTGTCAGCGGTTCCAGGATAAAATCTCAGTGACTCTTAATAGGGAAAGCGGCAACCTACACTTTTAAGTTCTTGAAAGAGGAAACCAAAACAAAATAAGTTGTAAAACAGTCGGTAAAGCCCCTGCCATCTTCGGTAATTTCTGGTAAGAACCCTTAGGGATTTTGATTCGTTTCGTTTCATCAAAAATTGCAGAATCGCTCCCAAAGTGGCCGAGTAAGTAATCAGTATAGATCACATTTAGCAACAGGCTATCTAGAGAACTGCCGGCTACAAGAAACAGAATTTCTTACAGAAGGGAGTAGGCGGCTTATTTTTCTCCAGGAGAAAGAAAAAAACACAAAAGATACAACATCAAAACGCGCACGATGACTGAGATCGGTTTGAATATATCTGTATCGGCAGATTAACAAAAGACGCAATCTGCTCACTTCTAACTATGTTCTAAGGCAGCGTCCACACTATATCAGAGAAATTTGAAAACGCAGCTTTATTTCTACGGTTAGGCCTACCGTCCACATTAATCCGGCACGAAAACGCTCTTCAAACCGGAGAAATCTGAAAACGCAGCTTTATTTCTACGGTTAGGCCTGCCGTCCACACTAATCCGGCACGAAAACGCTCTTCAAACCGGAGAAATCTGAAAACGCAGCTTTATTTCTACGGTTAGGCCTACCGTCCACACTAATCCG
>Ga0126339_10002580_pt1 | contig 13020 bp, 10 predicted proteins | sample OrbTmetagenome_2_FD_92532 | JGI IMG/M metagenome (GOLD analysis project Ga0126339, IMG submission 92532) | Coral microbial communities from Petempiche,Puerto Morelos, Mexico - Orbicella T R C metagenome | ecosystem: Host-associated > Invertebrates > Cnidaria > Coral | place: Petempiche,Puerto... | reverse complement strand
GGTTTGATAGCCAGCTCTATAAGCTTTAATTTGATATAGGGGTTTAGGTATCTACAGCTTAAACCGGACGCGCTACATCGCTTGGACGTGAGACACCCCTGAAGGTATACGGTAACCTTAATTTAGAAAACACGCTAGATAAAAAATGTCTTTCGTTTTACTCTGGAATGCTTTGCTCGCTAATGTCCTCATCCTTATTACATTTTCGCATTTCATAAATGTTGAGCGGAGGTAATTTCCCCATTGGACACTGCCCAATGAAAAGCTACCTTTCTTAGTTACAAGAAGCTTCCTAATTGGTGCACTTTGATCAAACAAATCACTCACGTAGTACGAAACTTTGATCTCGCGGCGTGTAGCAACGCGTTTTTCTCCATTCTGTCACTCAGCGGGGAAAACAACTCCTAAAACTAAGACATTTGGTTATTTCCCTTAAATTCTCTAAGAGAGCTTTTTGCTGGCAATGTTAATACTATCTAATGCCTATGTTAAATGATCTGACGATTGTTGTGTGGTAAGGAGTCGGCCGCTAATCAGTATGTTAATTAAGATTCGCATGCTGAACTCTGATTGGTCAATTGATAACTCCACCCTTTAAGAAACCATTTCAGTTCCCTTTTGCATCCCGACTGCAAATCCTGCGCCTGATTAGCGAAACAAAATTAATATTTTAACTCAAACTTTGAGATATGGTGTTCTTTTTTATGATCTTCTAGGTAGCTAGCTGCATTATAGGGAACACCAATATTTTCTAAGCGCCTTGTTACCTGGGTCCGAAGAAAATAGCTACTCCGACTGGGAACTAAACCACGAAAATACCATGAAATATGCCTGCGTAAACCGCTCGTAAATTTTCGAATTCGGAATTCTCTCTACCAAGGTGTTAATGGCGAACTCACCAACCATAATGTGTAGATTATTTCATTTCCACAAACATGCAACATTCGTCCGCTTCGCGCCAAGATAATGAACATATCGTAAAACTCAGCAGCTGTCAGTTGAGTTCAAACGCACATCGCAGAGAAGCTAGAACTAAGAGTTTCCAGAAGCGAGAAACATCGCAGATGCCACATCAGTAACTTGTTATTAAAAGAAAACACGATGTACTGTGAAAGGTACTTTGGACCAGAGGTTTCAAGAGAGGAAGAATGCAATCCACTGTTACTTTATCTCAACACAACTCTAGTCTTTTTGCATCGTGGTCCATCGACCCTTTTGAACCAGTCTTCGAGACTGGCTAGTAGCAAACATTGCATGAGCAATGTGTATATTCAGTGACAATTCAAAGTCAAAATAAAACTTTAGGTACTCAGAAGTGATTTTCAATAGCTCAATTTGAGGGGGTTAGTTCATTCTTTGTTTAAATGACCTTTTTTCTTTCATCGTTTTCGTGTCAGTCAACAAAGAAGAATGGAGTGCTTTCAGAGCGACGCAGGCCCGCCTTCAAAAGCTTACAGCGAAAAGGACTCCACCAAACAAAAAAAAAAAACAAAAAAAAAAATCAAATAAAAAACATTTCAGGCAAACATCTGAAGCATATCGTACTTATCACAACATCGATGGGAAAAGATCAAACAACACTTCGTGAGAGGGAGGTAATGTTGGAGAAATGACTCGACCATGTTTGACAAAACGGAAGTGAAGTGCAACTATTTTATGGCATGTTCCGCACCTGAAAAGGCAAAATATTTGCCTGGCGTTTGTTTGTTTTATCTGTGTTAGAAAAACTGCTGTGGCTTACCTTTGAAATCACTTTGTTCTCTTGGAATTTTTTCCGCGTGCAGATGAATTGTTTCGCTCACTCTTGAAGCCGTCTGCCCGATCTAATGTATGCCAATTTCGTCGAATTCAACTCGATTTCTAAGCCAGCCAATAAGAGCATTTTATACATGAGGCCTAGTCATATTTAACAGAAATGCCAGGTCTTATTTGAATTGAAATATTACAAATCTTCGCTGTCCTCGCGCTGATCAAATGCGGCTTGTGACCGCGAGCTACATGATAAATATTTAATGAGGGCGGTCGTCTAAAGGGCGCACTTCAAAAACGAGCGAAAAATAACTTCTGATATCATGCCTTGAAAGCCGGGATACCGTAGTGTTAGAACATTAGAGTAAATAGTTAGTTTTTACCGACAATTTGAAGTTTCTGGTTCACCGTAAAAGTGAGATAAATGACCGCAGGGAAAATTTCATTATGGAACTATTTCTGGAAATGTCATTGACGCTTCGTCCGCCTCAGCAAAACAAAACTGCCAGAAATATTTCGTTCAAATTGCACAAGTCAAAAATTGGTTGCTTTTTGTAAACACGGAGAAGAAAAATCCTTTGTTAGGACAAAACAAGATGAAGCTTTCTCTTTGAATTATGTGGCATTTCGTGACTTTTTGCAAGTATTTTAAGCCAATGACAGTTTGTAAAACGATAAATTCTACAAACACGAACTGAAAACGAGCTGAATATGCTATGGTATGACAGTGAATGAGGACATAGAGAAGTTTCTTTTTTCAAGGGAAATCTTTAAACATTTGTTTAGCTGTGTAGCTACAAAATGTAAAATTTTCCTTTCTTTACCGTGTGTTAAGAGTGAAGGCAAACGAATAACAATTCCACACACGTGGTTAATATTTTCACCGTGTGTCAGACTGGAGTGGGGTGGGGTTTATTTTGACAATGGTGAACTTATTTCGCTCTCGCAAATACGTAAAGACAAACAATTGGAAACAATTTTTAAAGAACCTATTCAACTCCTGTCTGTATTCAAAGGTTGACGTCAGTAAATATTTGCTTTGGGTATAAACGTTTTCCAATGACTTAAGTAGGCTTTTTAATAGACCAGACTAGCTTGTGGGTGGAAATCCGATCATGCACGAATTTATGTAATTAATGTTCAACGTGGGTAAAAATCTGAATGGACACTACTGTAGAATGCTAATTGCTAGAAACTCTAGTGAATTTAGTGACATTTAAAGTAAAATAAACAAGAATTTTATCGCCATAGTAAACTGTACCTTGTTTGTCAACGAATCTGTACGAATTATTTTCAGCACGTTTTACACCTCCAATTCCAGCTCTATTTTACATCATCCGGCCATTAATGTATTTGACATTTTCCCTCATTAAATTGACTGTCTCTCTTCAGGCCATATGGCCGTCCCTGAGAGTTTACGAATTCATAAAGAGTTTCAAAAGTTGACACTTTGAGTTTATCTTGTTATACAGTACCCTCCAGACCTCGTGTTCTGCTTCTCTAGCATGCGATATGTAAAATCAGTTTTCTAGTCGAAATTTAAAAACATATTACATGCACTCTACAAGAGTTATATAAAATATCTTCGTTCAAGAGGCACAATATGATTACGTATCTAGCACAGTGCTTTCAACTCAAAACTTGAACTGATTGCTACTTAACAAAACAAGTCAGATTTCTCCCTTGAATCCTGATATTTACCGTGAAACCTGAAACACGGCATTTATGTTTTGAATTGAACTTAATGGGGTTCAATTGGTTTTAATAGAATCTAAAATCCCGGAAAACTTTGGTCGTTGCTGAGAGCTGCATTTGGTTCCTTTTAAAAACAGCAAATACTGAGTGAAATATTCACAAGATTTTCCATTGTTTTGTCTGCTGTATCCACTTTCTAACCCTGGTATAAATAATTTAATGTAAACATGATACTTTAAAATAAGTAATTGAATAACAGAAGGCCTTAAAAAGGCCTGTGGAGCTTAAAATCTTTGCACATTGGTTAAAGCCTTAGGAAGCCAGCTGAGAGCTGACGAAGCCACTCAAATGTCTGTTGAACCTGAGAAGATTTGCTTTTATTTCAGTTTTCTTGCAGCTTTTAAGTCGCGAATTCAACCGTTAATGCGTTTTTAATCTTCTGTTGCAGATTTCTGCCATCTGTTAGTCGTGGAACTCAGCTCTTGGCTGAGAACGATAGCAAGCACGTGTTGACAATGAATGCCTTTGTGAATCTTAGTTTTACACGAGACAACGTCGTGAAGAATCCTTTAAAGTCTTCTAGCTGTTGTGTCATTAAGCAATTTTTTCGAAGTATAACCAATTCAAATCTTGCTTGTTGTCTTATTTTCTTTAAAGACGATGCTGGCACAAACAAAGTTCTAAAATTCATTGTTACACGAAAACGTTTACTTAAAAAGGTGTGTACTGCATCAAACAAGCATATATTTTAAGTGATTGCGCATTTGACAAGACATAGATTGAAGCTTTTTACTTAATAGCATAATTTTATAGGCAGTAGTCATTTCAAATTGGGAACATCTTCATTTCCTTTATAAGTGGCTTTCCTGTATCTTGGTCTCTTGTGATATTCTCGTTTCACTCTTACATAACGTGCTTAATTTTCCCGCCATTTCTTGTGCGCATGTGCAGATGTCTTGCAACTTCTGTCGAGAGGTTTCTTTAGTTTAGTGGTCTTAAGTCAGTGAAACAATAACAGCAAAGATAATTTCTACTCTCCTTGTAAAAACTTAAAGCATCTATCGATTTCTTCGTTGTGTTAAAGCACTTTGATTCCACGTTATTTTTTGATCATTTGATTCCACTGTTTTGGTGCGATCAAACCAGCATGGAGCCTCGTGTCGACAACATGTACTCTGACACTGTCGTGGTCGGTTTTTTTTTTTAGCACTGTCTTAATTCATCTGATATTGGTTCGTTCAGTCGAGTGCTATTTACTTTCCGTTTTGTTTCCTCGGCTCCTTCTTTCAGTTCATACTTCATAGGCGCAAGAGTGAATTCCGAGGGAATGAATCGACATGATTGAAAGATAGGGTGTCCAAAGTAACACAGAAATAATAATTCTTTGTTACTGACTGCACGAAAAATACCGCTTAAGTTTACGAATGTTTTTGACTGCCTCTTTTTTGGACCAAGTATAATGTGAGTCATTTGTCTCTTGACTCACCACTGTTTAAACAGACAATTGCAGTTATTCAAATTCAATGAACTCCCGCACTGCTTCTTGGTAACCTTTGAAATTCCATACCGTTCTCTCTGATGTGAATGCTTTTCAAACCCCAAATCCATGGTTATGACAGAAAATGCCTGTGATGGCATTTTGTTTTCACTTCAATGAAGTTTCACGTTCGCGAAATAAAACCGTGATAACACACAATGGAATAACATTTTATTCAGCGGTGTGTGTGTCTTGTCTTCACAACTTCACGAAGCATGCCTTCGAGTTGAGCGGTCTTTCAGCGTTAATGTGTTCACGTTCTCCATTAATTTTATTCACTTATATCTACGTATTCAAACAAAATTGCTCATAAATATACTGCTTTCGTGACATAGCATAAAGCCCCAGAAGCTATTTTGAATTTGGACCAAACTTTTTCCGTGTTGTGGGTGGCTACTGTCAATCTTAATGAGATAATGGTCCAGACAAGAATAATATTAGATCAAACAATCATTTCCACAGTGCAGAATAAATTGCTTCTCAAGAGTTCAAAGTTCCGCATACATTGTGAATGAAAACAAATACAAGACCTAAACCTGACCCCTACTGTGGAATATTTCCGTTTCCGATGAAGCGGTGATATGGACGTTTCATATTGTCGAAAACATTTTTACGTGTTCCGTTTTCTATTTAAGATACTCGGTATCTCACCGAATTGCGTATGTTGTTGTGATTATGCATTTTTTTAAACACCTATTGATTTCGCTGCTACTAAGGTTACATTTTTACGCGAAAAGAATATACTGGAGACTTCGGGCGATTATGTAAGTTCAGTTAAAACCTACTTTTTAGCATTTCAACTTTTAGTTCGTATTGAAACGATTTTTGATGCGTAGTCAAATATCATATGATGCAGTTGAGAACTTATCGCAATACCCGACTGTTTCCAGTTCTAAATTCTATATTTAAATTCCTACGTATATAGACTTGAATATCGAGTGTGAAAAGCCCCGTTTCCAAGTAAACAAACAAATAAAAATCTAGTATTTCTCTACCGGCGGGTTCATCAATTATATTTTAAAAGAGCAGCTAATACTCTTCTTCACGTAATTGGAGTAATTAGATCTACTTTGCATATGTGCAACGTTTGACTAGTGAGTCAGCTTGTTTCGCCATCTTTCACAACTCTCGCAACTCTTCTGTAAAAATCTTTCCAGTTGGTTGAAAGAATCCGACGATGACCTGCCTGGTATTTATTGCGGTAAAAACTTCTCATTTGCAGTTCGACGACGAAGTGTAAACACACTTACACAGTTTAACTCTGTACCTGCGTTGGCCGGTCACGAGGAACCCAGTGGAATGCGGAATTTCTGAGAACAATAACTCATTCGGCATGACTATACACAAAGATTTACAAGTACATTATCCATTTTATGCCTAGTAAGACTGATACAAGAAAGTGGTTCTGAGAACCTCGACTACTCACGTGCACAAGTCTACCTCTGAAAACGAACAAGCAGAACAAGGAAATAGAAACCCTCTGCATGTAAAGAGAAGCTCATATTGGTGAGTTAGTACACTTAGATGAAGAAACTAATTTACTGGTAAAGACGGTTATATTAATTCAGATCCTACTAGTAAAATATAGTATAAGGGAAACAACATGTAGGGTTACGCTCTTGGCCGATGTCAACTAAAACGCTAATCTTAGGATTATCTGCAAAGAATTAATTGAAATATTCTAGCCGTACTAGTGCGCCTGCCTCTCGAATCAAATTTAAACCTCGTGGAAAAGGTTAACCTTTTTTCCATCAAAAGACCGTTTGCCTATAGCTGCTACGATTTGGAAAATTCAAAAGCCGGAAAGTTCAGAGTGGAAAAACGTGCTCTGAGCATTTCCACAGTTGTACCGTATTGCGTTGTGTTGCTTTTCCTGTACTTGCCTTCACCCTATTAAATTTGACATCTTGATCTTAGTAATTTTATCCACTTCTTAAATGACATGTTTTATTTCCTCAGAAGGAACGACTTGAAATCTTTTCCCTGATCTCATCACTCGCGCGCTTATTTTGTTTCAACGGCTTTTATTTTTCTGGGCGGCCTCTGCCCTATGACAGCAAACGGGAAAACTGAATGAAGTTTTTATCAGTAGCTCCATAGTGGAGGCGGAAAAAATATGAACTCCTCTCTGTGCGGGGGCTGAGCGAGTAATCCAGTAGACTTTTTCTTCCTATAAGAACAAAAAAGCCGGAAAATAAGCTGAAAAGTCTAGTTAAATACTTTTCGCGGTTCCGTGTATGCTTTTGTGAAAGTTCGGGATCATCGTGACAAACATTACGGCATGTTTGTTTTTGCTCATGCATAGCGTAAGCCGTCGGTAACTCAACCATCCCGCGTCGGGGAATGCTCCCGACAAGTTGCTTAATCTTTAACCGGATTTTTCGCCGGTCAGTTTAGAATCGTGCAGAACTCCACACATAATTACGTCATTTCTGATTTCTGATCCTAAATTTAAATTAAGAACACCATAACAGGAATAAGTTCTTTCTGTGTATTACAGTGACTCCTGCAAAGCTCGACCGCAACAAAAGCCGCTAGGAATACAAATATGGACGGCTTAGACAAGATTTGTCAATAAAAATAGACATTTGTAAACAGGAATACCTAAAGCAAGCGAGAGAAGTTAATTGCGGATATAAAGAACTGACAAATATTGCATTCACTAGCATTAAACACTGGTAAAGTGTGGAGCTTCGCCAAGTGCTTCGCTAGGAAGGAGAAAAAATAACTTCTATTTAAAGGCATTTTCCTAAAGAAGTTAAAGCAAAATACATAAAGGGAAAGCCAGGTGTTAAATAACTTAAAAAAACCAAGTTATTCACCTGTTGTCTAATATGTTTTTTAACAGCCCTCCGCATCATGCAAATGTGACCTTTCTTTAAAGTGCTTCTCAAACCGTCGGGTATATGAAGACTTTGTTTAGTATAAGTTCTCGTTAGAGGCACGGAATTTCAGATTAACAAGTTTGCAAACTTACTCTTTTTCCTTCAGGGTATTAAAACACTGCATATGGAAAACAAGATCATTGCAAGACACGAAAATGCAAAAGAAACCAGCGGAGGAAATCGATACCATATATTCGAAGAGAAAACACTTATGTCTTACTTGTACGGCAACCGTGAAGTGAGAGCTATAGACGTGAAAAAACGTAAAAGAAAAGCTGAAGGAAAACAAGGTATGAAATTTAAATATAAGCCAGGCCATTCAGACACTTATTTAGAAAGCTTAGTACATATTTAATAGACATATATTTTGCGCTAAGTGGTAATATAGCTCAGGTCGTAACGGTCAACAAGCAATATGAACCATTTCTGTTTCTAGTTTATAAACATTTTTACGTGATATTTTTACATTAAGGTTTTGCCTCGAAATATATTGATAAATAATGCGGTATACGATTAATTTTGTTGTTATTCTTTTGTTCAGCTTGCCCCGACCCGATTGTTCTCAAAAGTTCCGCTTTCACCACAGTGTTTACGAACTCCATGCTCTTTACGAGAATAGCTGCAATAAATTTGAATTTGCTGATTTTAAACCAATATCACCCAATATACTCATTTTTCAATTCGCAGACCCACGTTTTTACCCTGAAATTAAAGTAAAACCTCCGTGGGTAAAAAGATAGAAAGCTGTAACATTTGCTGATTATTTGTGGTTTTATTTAGTTTAAGTTTAGTGAAGCAAAGAATTTTATTATTACAACATTTTTTTATCTAATACGTGCATAAGTCTTGGTTTCACGCACTGAGACGTATTGGATCTTCAAAATAATTTGTATCAGATCGACAACACAAGAGTTCGTTCTAGTAATTCTGTAAGTTCTATGCTTGACAAATTTCGTCAGTGGATCTTTTCACTTGTAGCAAAATGGTCAATAGATGAGTCTATTTGTGTACCAGAGGGACAAATGGAACAAAAATGTGCGGTTTCTGCTCTCGTGTTATGACCACCTGCTGAGTTAGGGACAAAATTATCTGACAAGAAATGGTAGAATGTAACTGAATTTTGCGGCTACCCTGCTCACTTTGAGCTTTGTTCCTTATTGCATGAGCGGCAGCATACATGGCACCTGTTATGCACGTGATAATGACGTCAATGAATGCTGGGCAATGTTCTCAGTTCGTCTAATTTTTCTGCAGCTCTGTTTAGATCTGCCATAAAACCTTTTAGGAACTATCGCGAATCGAGATACATTTTGTTCGTTAAAGCCTGCTTCCCGCTCATTTAGTACTGATGACGTTTGTCGATTTTCTCAGAGACTGCATCATCGAAGAAACAGAAGCTTGCTGCTGACCACGAGGAGCCTCGGCTCACCAACGCCATACGGTCTTTCCCGGATGAGGTGCAGCTCTGTGCATCGAGTATTCCTGGGGCGAGTTACGGTGTTTGCGCTAAAGAGCACATACCACTTGGGACATGGATAGGACCTTATGAAGGCAGGCGTCTGTCTCCACGGAACCTCTCACCAGACATAGATACGGAATACCTCTGGGAGGTAAGGTTCTGGTCAAAAACTAGATTGTTCCAAACAACAGCTCACCAACGCCATACGGTCTTTCCCGGATGACGTGCAGCTCTGTGCATCGAGTGATTATGAAGTAAAAAAGGAAAACACAAACCCTAGAGATAAAGGCATATAGCACATAAATGGGCCTTTGGTAGCAAATATTCACAAAGTACAAAGATCTATAAAATGTACCATTCTGTATGGCACAGGAATGCGATAGCCTCCTAAACAAAGCGATTTCAAACAATCAAGTTTGACTTTTCTTTGTATTGGCTACCCCAGTGGGTGACTTTTCATCCCAAATGGATCCTTTGATCAGTCAATTAAAAGTTCACGAAACATTCGTTACATTCGTTACGATGTTGTCATCCCTGGAAAAATGACAGCTTCAAATATACACAAAACTATAGGCCAGTGGGACTATAAAAAGAGTATTTTAAAACGAGAAAAATATGTATCAATAAACTAATTGTTCTTTTTTAAAAGAATAGAGTATTGATTAGGGAGTGGCTTTGAATTGTTATCTGCATGTAGTCGTAGTTGTAGTTGTCATTTTGTTTCCATTTTAATCCATCGAAGCGCTGTAGTGTGTCAGCCGAAAGCTCGAAAGTTTTAACTTTATATAGCCAGTAGACGTTTTTATAAATTTTTAATGTTTTGTTTTGGCTACGGTTCTTCTATTTTCAAAGAATCACAGAAATATACCAAAAATGGTTATACTTCTTTTTCTTTTTGTTGATTTCCAGTGCTCGATTTCGGAAAACGTAAACATCATCAACTTAAAGTCCACCCTGAGTGCGAATATTAGTTTTTCTATTATTGGCGAAAAACTGTACTCATCAAAGAAACTCCACTTAATACTGAAGCATTTCAAAAATCCATTTTGTACGATGAGGTCATGAATTCTTAATAAATTTCTGTCATCCTCTCTTTCACAACTTCAAGTAAGTCAGCCATGTAAAAGAACGACCAAAACATCTCTGGAACAATTTTTTAATGCAAACGTAAATTCTCATAAGCACAATCATACAATGTATGGCAGACAGTGGTGAGAATTGAGATGTTAACATTTCTTTCGTTGTAGATCTACAAAGATGGTAAACTGAGTCATTATGTTGATGGAAGCGATGAAGAAAACTCCAGTTGGATGAGATTTATCCGCTGTGCTCGTCACATAAAGGAACAGAATTTGTACGCTTTCCAATATTGTGGAAATATTTTTTATCGTGCGTTTAAGGAGGTTCCTCCAGGGAGAGAATTACTGGTTTGGTACGATGACAAATACCCGCAATTCCTAGGGATTCCTCTGGGCATGCAAGACTATGACTCTGGTAAGAACCATTGAACACTTCAATAATCAAACTCCAATTTCCCCTAGTAATATTTATACGTTTTCAAGCAGACAGATGATGGGAAGAGCAAAAATCATCAGCGCAGCTACATTGTCCTAACGCAAGAAGAGGAAGCTCTCACAAATATCTCGAAAAAAGAAATGGAAACCTTGGTGTAAAAGGGTAACTTTTAAGTCTGTAGAAGAAACCCTAGGGTGTGACCATTCAAATGAAAGCCATTGAGCAGTACTTTCATATGGTACTATTTACTGTCCTGCGCAATTTAGTTTTTAGTGCTGTGAATAAGACGCTAACGTATGATCATTTAAATGAATGCTACTTGGCAGTACTTTCATTGTTTATTATGCGTTATTAGGTGATGCTAACCTTTCGTGTTTGAATGATATCTCATATTTTAAGATAAAAATTTTAAATCGTTGGAAGCTTTTTTGTCCAGGACTTTTTCTCAAAACCTACAAAGAAAAACGTTTAACTGTATTTTTTAACAAGAAATTTCTTCCTTTAATTTCAGCAACATCTTCCAATGCCCGAGCCTCTCCAATGAACAATTCAAACAGCACCCTTCTCAACTCAAATGCTAAAAATTTCGGCCTTCAAGAGTCACGTGATAATCACGTGGGAAACTTCAGAGTCCCTGCAACACGTGCTGTGCAACCGCGGTTTGCTCGCGCGACAAGTACTACGGGTAACGCGCTTCAACAAGACCATCTTGGTACCTCTGGTATTAGGGGTGGTTCCAGCTTTACAACAGGATCTGGTGAAGTCAAAAGAAGTGAGACAAAATTAACTCCAGTGCAAAGTGAAAGACAATTTGCAATGAACTTTCCTCAGACAGTTGTGTCAAATGACAATCACTTTTGCCCGCCGCAAGCAAGAATTAGAGACTCGCAAAGAACTTCCGAACAACAATTAAAAAATGAAAATTCAAGACACAAAGTAACACGAACACAAGGGTCGGACAAACAGTTTAAACAACACAGAGAGAAGAATTGTGTGTCTACAAACGAAAGAGGAATTCCTCCTCAAAGACACGCTCCATATGAAATGCCGCCATCACAGTTATTTGATAGTGAGTACCTGATTTATTCACTTTAAAGACCAAAATTTCACATACATTTTTTTTTAGTGAGCTGTTCATAAGCCCGGCAAAATCTTGCCAGTGTTTCGCTCAAAATCAGATGATTGCTAAAACCAAGAAATTATCTAAGAGTCATTTTACGGATCACTCATTTAACCTCGCATGAAAGAACATTGACCATTTCTTGTTAATGGAATTAGAGCTCGTTAAGGTCCCTTCAGCTAGTCTGAGAAATGTTTTGAGGCTCGTTCTTCAGAAATGATCTTAGTTCAATGTCAATTCGAATCGAATCTATATTATAATTAGTAATCAAGACAAAACAAATACGACTTTTACAGATGATCAGCAAATTTCTTCCCGTACAAGTGAAGGCCAAGTACTCATGCGCAGTGAGACCGGAAGCGCCGCGAAAAGTGTAATGCCAGCCCTTCGTCCTTACATGCCTCCTCTACTAAATGAACAGTTCTACCAAGACCCAATGAAAACTCAAACATCAGGGATCTCTCCGGATGAATTCGGCATGTGGAGGTGCCGGCAGTGCTTAAAGACATTTACTCAGCGGGTGCTGCTTCAAATGCATGAGTGCCCCCAGACTCCTGACAAGCCATATCAGTGCGGTCAGTGCACGCTGTCATTCGCAACTCCATCGGCCTTGAGAAGTCACGTGGACACGCACACTAATGAAAAGCTGTTTAAATGCGGGTTCTGTTCGCGCGCGTTTTCAGGAGCGACAACTTTAAATAACCACATACGCACACATACGGGTGAAAGGCCATTTAACTGTGAGAAATGTCACAAGACGTTTTCACAAGCCAGTCATTTGGCAAGACACCAGCGAACCCCTGGGGACTGTGTTCCAATGAAGGATGTATAGGCCTATCTAGGTGCATTCTCTTCCCCAGAGCCTCTCCTACCTCTGAGTCCACGGGGTATTGACACGAGAAAAATGTGGCTCCAGAGACGTGATTTAATTGTGTACATTCTTGGAATACGACTTTCACCAAATTCAAAGCTAGTTTTCTTCCAGAAAATATCGATGGCTGATCTCTGACTAAAACCATTCGATCACAGCACCTACGGACCTTCACGAATTTCAAAACTG
>Ga0126339_10002579_pt1 | contig 13024 bp, 5 predicted proteins | sample OrbTmetagenome_2_FD_92532 | JGI IMG/M metagenome (GOLD analysis project Ga0126339, IMG submission 92532) | Coral microbial communities from Petempiche,Puerto Morelos, Mexico - Orbicella T R C metagenome | ecosystem: Host-associated > Invertebrates > Cnidaria > Coral | place: Petempiche,Puerto... | reverse complement strand
TTTATTTTATTTTATTTTATTTTATTTTATTTTATTTTATTTTATTTTATCAAAAAACTTTGCGACTCAGTCTGGGAGAGAGAGAAAAATCGTGACTCAAAAGAATACCTGCCAAACTAAGCGTTAAGCTGACAGACCAGTCTACAGTACCACGTGTGTTTAACTGGATTACTGCACCCACTGCATCCACACTTTCTTTGTTCAAAGGCACGCACAGTAAATGTTTCTTCAGACATGTTACTCTTGCATGCAGTAGGTTAGTGGGAAAACGGAATTTGCTACATATAGTAATCGAAAAAGATTGGGCGAGGTTCATAACTTTGTTTATAGAGTACAGTAATTGGCACAATATCAGGCTACTTTGTTTTCTACAGGTTTGTTTGAACGTTCGTTTTGCTTCTGCACAAGCTAAACATAAACACGAATTATGTCATCCCTTGGTGAACAGGTAGTTACATAATGAAAAACGATACATTTCCAGTCGAAACTACCAGAAGATCCAACTTGTCTTGAAATTGTCACTTTTGACCTTCCTCTATAACTGTTAGCATTTCTTCTACGTTTTTTGTTTTGTTTTGTTTTGTTTTGTTTTGTTTTTTTAATTTCAACTCATTGTTAAGAAGAGTGATTAGACTTGCATGTGATCTCAGCACCGCCTAAAAGACTGCAACTTTGGCACAACCTGTAGAAGTAGGTATTGCAGTACGCGAAGTCAATGGAACACCCGTACGACACGCGTGTGGGACATCTGCCGACGAGGACGAGCTAAGGGTGCTCTGTAAAATTCATGGACATCACAAACTCGTATTGTTTTAGTTTAGCTAAACATGCTTTGTTGGTTTGAGTCACCGGAAGTACTGAAGAAAATATTTGCCACTTTTCATAAAAGCAACACAGGAAAAAACCTGTCTCTCTGTCTACTATTTGTCGAGTTCTGTGACCACGTTGCTTTTTTCTCATGTTGCCTAGGTGAACCAAATCTATGCGCTTGCGAGGCAGTTTTGATAGAAAAGGATCATTACAACACATTGAAAACCTTAAGCGCTATTAAGCACGATTTATACCTTCTTAATGCCACAACACGATTGATGTTAACTCGTTTTATTCGATATATTGGTCGGCGAATAATCTCCTGAGAGCCAGTAATCAGTTGTATTGGGCGCAATTTAGGTAACAAATTCTTTTCATAAAGGATTTAAGCTTGGACAATAGTTTATCAAAGAACAGTCAAAAGGTCATCGGAATGAAAACTGTCTTTGTTTATGAATCTGCCAGAATTCTTTTATTACGGTTAATCTCTTAGTTGTAAAAACAAAAAGTTATGCCAATCTATATTTAATATAACAAAACATAGGACAGAGACAAAGTAGCTTATACACCTTGAATGAAGGTAAAGTTAAAACGACAAAGTCTGTTTTGGAATTTTATAGTAGTTTATTAGACATCCATCAAAACTTCATGAGTTGCTTATCAATTCCTCGTCAACGTTTGTCTGTAATTGTGCCAATATTATTTACAACAAGTGTGAATTGAACAAAGACAATTCATAATTTACCATAACAAAAAGACTGCCACGAGTCGCATTTGGCAATTCCTGAAGTGTTTTTAATGTCTTCAACCTCAACTAAACTCTTCCACAAACAACCACTAACTGTAACACGCTGTAGAAAGTCTAATCCTTGAAAGTTACTCTAGATTGGTGAACAAACAGAAAACTGCATTGAATGTTCACACCATACCACGGTCAACAAGTTGAACAATGCCCTTTCCCACTTTACCAAATTCGCATAGCAACGAACCGACTTTGCACCTGCTCCCAAATTAAAATGCCACTTAACTGTCAAGCTCAGGGATTTTGATTGTTTTACGTGAGCTAATAATAAGCAAATGGGACCTGTAACAAGGTTTAAAGTGTGCGTTGATCAGATCTTGTTTTGTAAGCGAATTTACAGGGCCGCATTGTTAACAGGAAGTGCCTAAACAGGTTCCATATAGTCTATTTAAATCTGCTGTGATGGACTGTTTTGCTGGCACAAAAGCGAGATCAGATAAAAGATAGCCAAAGCCACATGAGAGCAAAAATGAACCCCCATAAAACGCTTCCACTCTCTGAAAAAAACTTAAGACTGGCTGATTTTGCTAAATAGACCTCTCTATTTCAATTCGGTCCTTTCATATTCGCGCGGCTTACCACAATTTGGAGGCAACCTTTTTGCAGCATATATGCAACTTCCTAAATAGTTCACAAACTAATCAGTCTCTTTGTTAATTCGTAGCCCCGAATGTCTTCGGAGAACAAACGACAAGTACTTGTATTTTAATCGTACAATTAGGTCCACGTGGAAACGTGTGACCGGTTGTTCTATGTATATTTACTACTGATGATTCAACTTAATTATTTCACAACTATTCCACAATTGCTAGTACTGTTAGGGCACCACGATTGCTAGGCGAGAGGTTTCCCGCAAACTACAGACTGGGATCTCGTTTAATCTTTGTTCTTTAATAGTATTCTCGAAGGAGCGTCACTTAGTAGCTAGTCATCAGTCAATAGTCAGTCCGTCATATGCATTCGGTTCTGTGTTGGTTTCGTCAGTAAGTTTTCTACTAGTTAGTCTCCTAGCTTTAGTAGCGAAATTACAGGAAGTCGTCTGATTAAATTGTAAGGTAATGATATCAGGCTACATAGAAAACGTCATATGTGAATTTAACGCGACAGAACCAATAAGGGATTTGGAAAACAATTCAGTAATAGCTTTAGTGATTAGTTAATAAGTCAGGAGTAGAGGTAAACTTGGAAGCAGTTAGGAACTCAGTGAAGGGTAAATTTATAACGCGGATTAGCGTTGATCTTTATGCCCGTGTTAGTTGAAAGGCGTCTAAAAGAACAAGTGTAAACAATTGTGAGTATTTCCCGCGCAAATAAGAGAGGAAGAAGGTAAACTGAATCTTGATTATTGCTTATAAGTTCCTCGTTGATAAGATTAAAATTAGAATACAAGTTGACTAAAATATACGTCTTGACACTTTTAAAACAATGTTAAAAAGCAGCAGTCTCCATCGAAGTTACTCAACGTCGTGTTTCTATAGCTTTCAAAATTCGTTTTATGTTCTTTCTCCAATGCGATTGCTAACGAACACGAGTTCAAACCAAAATGCCAGGCAGTAAAAATACATACCCTTTGTTTCAATTTCGTAGTTTTTACGATTCACAAAATAAGTTGGAAACCACTTTTTTGGCGCCAACTGCGATCAGTAGCAATTGGTGTATTATACTTAAAGAACTGCTAAATCCTTTTGATGACTCAACAAAAGTTCTAAGCATAATCGGCGTTCATCAGTGAACAAAGAATTACCACAAGCATTTAGCACTTTCAAGCATAAACTGTAATAATTTCCGATAACGACTTTTTTTTCTTTTTCATGGCAATTAAATCATAGCGTTATACATAACAACATCTGCTGCTTACATTTTTTTTTTTCAAGTTCGTCGTTTGTAATCCGTGTTAGTCTTCTCCGTCCTCAGCCATCCTTGTTCCTTTATGGTTTATTATTATCTGGTTGGTGTATTTCTATCTTAGTAAACTGCTATTTTCAGGTTTCCTTCGATTCAAAGGTAATTTGTACGCGGCCAAAATGACTCAAAATATATAGCGTGACTGAGCTCCTTTAATAAACAAAAATGACACGGAATGACTACAGAGTAACCTGCGAGCTAAGAGTAACTTAGCCTGCCAGTAGGCCTTATCGCTTCTCGCGGGGAAAGAAGTATAAGTTATAAAAGCCCCTACTTGAGTTTATGACTTTAAACAAGCGAAGATATATTTTTCAGGATTACAAAATTCCTATTCTCACTGAGATTTAGGCTTAACGGTTATTGCACGTACGTGCACGATAACGAAGATCACGTCCAGGTGTGCTCCAGTGTTAGCAACGATCCAGATGAGCCAACGAGCGAAGGTTGTCAGGCAATACTGAGCAACCTAAAAAAGACCCATGATCTTGATAAGTTTTTATCCTACTACAAGTTAAATAAAGGATATAAATCACTCATGCAAGTGCATTTGACTGAGATAGTAGCGGAGACAATTTCTTCTAGCCTCGATACAGACGGCCGTGGCCTGCAGTAAGCTATACTTTTCTCGCTTCTGTGCTCTGAAACGAACTTGTCTAGAACATTCGCCTCCGAAAGCATTGTGTTTATTTTAAGAAGTGCCAGAGTTCAGTTTTTTTTGTTTTTCTTTTTCCTGATACCAATCTGAGTAAACAATTATTGTGAGACTGAGAAAGGTTAAACTTTTGATTTAATCTCGTAACCATTTTGCTTATTGAGTTTATTAAATTTGAGGCAAAACATTGGTGTCTTAACCTTAAAACAATTGCAAGACCAATTTTGAGTTTGTTTTAGTCTCGCTCGACTGCGGATTGAGACCGCTCGAGTAGTTTTTCCAAGTCATTTTCTAAAAAAAGAAAATTGTATTTCTTTCTTCCTCCTACTTCTCGTACCTGTTTACAGCCTCAACAAGACTTTTTCTACATTTCCTTCGCCCAATAACGTAAAATATTATCTAAATTCTCGAAACTTTTCGCCATTAATTTACACCGGGAAAATGTTTGCTATACTGACGTCATCTATGCGTCTGTCCTCTCATAGATCATAGCTGAGAACCAATCAAAATGCGAGAATAATTTGACTTATTACGTAAAGAGCTTATAAAGGAAATAATAATATAATAATATCAGTGCAACGCCAAGGAATCGTAGAACACGTATGTCCCGGGTGTCGTGTTGCGAGCGCCATCACTGCCCCCTTCTCAAATTAATGTTCTAATTCTTTCATGCTATATTGAAATAAATAGAAGATGGTGTTCCTAAGTTTTCTAAAAAAAGCCTCTTTTGAAGTCTAGAAAAACAACTAGACGGACTTTTGTTTACTAACACTTCTTGTAGACTTCAAGCGTGCATTATAATTTCTTTTAGAAAACAGTCCTAATAAAATACGCGCGGTGATTGGTAAAAAAATCGTGTTTCTATAGCTCGTTGGACTGACACAGAACTAGCACGACCTGTTGACGTGTTCCCACAGCATTTCTCGTTCTACCAAACTTCCACTCGTGCGTTCTATAACTCAGTCGATAGAAACACGGTAAATGTTTTCTATTTCTTAAACAGAACATGGAAGGTCATGGAACACCATCTCGGTGAACAAAGCTTTCAGTTGGCTGAACAGCACGCCCCTATACCGAGTCCCGCCTGTTCATCACAAATGGGGTATTAATAAAAATGGGAGAAGAGATTCCAGTGGCCTATATTGTCAACAATGTAACCGCAACGCTGTCACATTCAGGTACGTGCATGCGTGACTACCCAAATGTTCCGGAAAAACATCTGCCCTCACAAACAATGTACAATGAAGGAGAAAAAAATCATTTTCAGAGACGAGCAGGTTGTTGTTTTCGAGCCTGGAACACAAAATAGTACACGATAAAGATATTATGATACTGGAATTTAATGCTTTTCTCGAGAATGTTACTATGTTACTTTCCGAGTGCTTTCGTGTAAGGGTGTTTCTGTTTACGTACATTTCCGCCAAATGCAATTATGGCTTCCAGAAAAGAAAACAACAACTTGGTTACTCCATGTAGTTACCAAGCGATTCATTTCAATTAAAAAATATATACGTATCTAGTTTCTTTTTTCCTTTTAAATATCAAAATAAAGAAAAATAAACAGTACTGCATGAAAGCAAAACTGCATTACATGACTCAAGGAATGCGACAGGCACGCAACAAATCATCTTTTGTCTGAGAAATGATTCGTCGAGGAGATGATTTCAAAGCTCGACAATATAGAAAAAATAGAGGAAAGCTAAAGAAACAATGAATGAGCTGTTGTTCGTGTCTTTTGACCACAAGGCAAAATGCCAAAATAGAAGAAAAATAGATCGACCACTTTCAAGTGGAACTCAAAGTAGCCCTTTGTTCGTTGTTAGAAAAATAACTGAGCGTTTCGTGTCTGTAGGTTGTAATTAATCAATCAATTAAACTAACAACTGTCAAGTAGCTTAACTTCACTTCCATTCAACGCCTCATATGACCACTCCTGTATAAATGAAAGCTTTTATTGTATTTGGTCATGTTTCATCCAAGTGGCGCTGCCCCCGTGAGCGAAGCAATAAAATATTGAGTGAAGAAATAAACATTGCATAAAACAAAGGATCAATGTTTCACACTGGGAAAAAATATAATAAATCACAACGGTACGAAGGTAATAAATGGGAAAACGGAAAGCAACCAAACCGCAAGATGACAATATCTGTAGTTCCTTCGGGTGCTGGATCCTTTCAAGTAAAACAAATTGATGGCAGCTAGAAAACCAAGGCTGAAGGTGCCGAGTCACGAAAATGTCTCCATTTAACCAAGAAGTGAACCAACAGAACCAAAGAACTGTAGCTACATTTAATGCTTTTAACTTACATACTTAATTGAAAAACCTCGGATGTAAACCTTATTTTCCGGCATATCCATAACAAGGAAACAAGTTTAAAAGGGCTGCCAGACTTCAAGGCGCCGTATTTAACGGGCGTGCAATTATGAAGGCGTATAAACCACTAGTCAAATGCGGTTATTAAACTTGATCGCGTTTTTACTGTAAAACCACAAAGTTGTTTTGCAATTTTCAAGCCAACATATGCCAATTGGCCTTTGTTACATGGACAAAATATCAATGAAATAAACTTCCTCAACTCGCCCCGTGAACAAACTTCGTATGCGTCATGGCCTCCGGTTTATAACTGTGACGTGTTATTGACCGGATACAAGTTGCACATATTCTAAAAGACTAGCTAAGACTGCTCATAGTACAATGTTCAATAGATCACTGCATCAATCTGGAATAATCACGTAGCTTCAAAACGACATCGCTGAACAATGTTAAGGAGTCTCAGTTGAACCTTTAGAAGTAAAATGAGCCCTTTATTGTCCGCTTATTGCAGGTTTTGTGCAACAAAATGTCTTAATATTGGTGTCCGCGTCCGTTTAATAAAGGTGTTCGTTCAATGCAGGTTTATTTTACAGTAAATGTGGGAAGAAAATTTTGGGACTTAAGCTGGTGTCCACTTAAAAGAGGGTCCCTTGCAGTTTCTGGTTTCTCATAAATTTTCCGACCGTAGGTCTATTCAGATCCGATACGCTGCGCTTTTTAAGCATGGTACTGGCCATGCGGTTGAATGTTTAAATGTTTAGGCTGGCCTTTTCCAGCCATATTTATTCTTTTGATTTTCGAGACACCAATCTTGACACTTTGTCTCCTTGCGCCCCGAAACACGTGATGTGGCAACGCGTGTTTCGGGGCGCGAGTTCAAAGTACGGAACTTGATATAGTGTACGGGTCATTTTGCAATTCATGCGCGTTGGCTTTTTGGCTGACGTTACATATCTTCGCTACACAGTGCTGACGAGCCCCAAGAAGGGCGAAACAGCTGTCTACTGTTGCGATCCTACTTTATCGGTTCTTGTCATGTTGGTGTCTCGAAACGTTTTTCACCTAGTATCAGCCTTGCAGTCTATTGCTTGTCTTAATAGAGGGTGTCCGCTTAATACAGGTTTGCGAGCTTCATGAATACACTATACTCCAGGAATTGCATTTTTTTTTTTTTAATTTTTAAACTCGGTGTAGTAGTGATTATAACTGAGATTCTCAGCACCTTGCCAATACAAATTAACACAGACTGTTCATGGGTAGTTTTGTTACAGCAGATTCTCTCAATGTGCATTATTAAAAAAGGAGTAAGTAAAGTGGGAAGAATTAACATTTAAAACAGATTTAGTAAACCACACTGATCCTTGACCCTGTACGACCACAGCCACAACAAACCTCAAATTCTTCTCTCGTTAATTCCGTTTCCAAAATTTCCCAGATATTCTTTGAGAAAAAGTCCACGGCCTACAACACGGCGATCGCTTTACTTCAAATTCAGGCGATTGCTCTCATTCCGGGGAGGGGGTACTCCCTTACATGGGCTATATAGGTATGTGCGGCCCCAAAGGGTTTGGTTTTTCAGCCGTTTTGGTTATACATAGGGTATCGATTTTGGCCATTTTGGTTAAAAATTGGGTATGGTTTTAGCACTCTAGTCTTGAAATGGGTATGTTTCTTAGAAGCTTTCTTTTTCATCATTATCAATAAAGCCGTCAACAAAAGCCCTTCATAACATATGTTTTAGGGCAACTATCGAACATTTGATCAGGCCATAAATAGGGAAGCAAAAAACGCAATTTTTGGTCATAAATAGGATGAGGGTTTTGGGAAGTGGGAAGTGGACCGCACACCCACACCCAACTTTTCTGGAAGTACCCCCCAACCCCCGGAAGGAGGCTCTCGTTAAAGGAAAACAGAAAGCAAAGTTTAGTTTGGTTGATTTCCAAGTCATTGCTTCAATACACAATATAGTTCAAAGGAAACGGCTTGCCTAAATTGCAATTGCCACTTTCCTTGAATGAAAGCAGCCGTGGCGTCAAATAAAAGATAAACAATAACTGACCTTAATTATTGGACGGAGCGCTCCATTAAATTATCAAATAAGTTACAAATTCTAACCAAGCATCACTGTTATATAACTGATAGGAACATGGCGGGCCACACTGGAAAGCATTCACGATTTTTCAGGGAGGGTACACTTTTTAATAAGTAAGAGCACATGCCATTACAGCAAGGGAAATTAAAAAAACTCTGTTCCAAGCTCAGGGCTCAATGCATTGGGCGAAGCCAGATCCTGTGCGGAAGGAGGTGCCATTTTAGATTTTACAAAAGATACTTTAAAATTATGGGTTGTCAACACTGGTAGTCCACTGGGAGAGCTTTATCAGCGGAGTGCTTCTTTCTAGATGACACCGTCCCTGAATTAGCCAGATTTAAGTGCCACATTCAAATGCCTTTGAAACTCCTGCTTTGTGCACTTGGCATGATCGTGCCCCTTTAAAATTAAGCACTCTCAGAATTTAACTCACTCTTAACTGCCTCATCAAAATACCTCGATTAAGATGTGAAAACAATTTGCACTGCTTCAAAATACCGGAGACTCTGCTCTGTGCACTCGAGAGTTTTTACATCATTTGAAATGTAAAAGTACGTTTCATTGCCTAAAATTAGTTGAAAAGCCCCCACCGGGGCAGATTTAGTTAGGTGGCTAGCCAATCCCCTTTTTGGAGAAGCAAAACCCACAAAAATTGCGATTGAATATTGAGACAGAAATAAATGCAAACGCTCAGGACAGATACCGCATTGTAATATCTACTTTGTGGAATTGCTAGTATTTCTCGTGGAGTAGTTTTCAATTTGGTTTCAAGGCAATCCTCAAATTGCAAAATTTTGTGCATGCCCCATTGATTCTGTAGCCCCAAGGTATCAGCCACCACCACCACCACCCGGCCCCTTGAAGAATCCTGGATTCACCCCTGCTTTAGACAATCGCTCTATTGTTAAACCCCTGCTCTGGGCACTTAAGATAGGTGATTGCTACATCAACCGAGATGTAAACGTAGTCTTAATAGTCTTAAACCCCTGCTCTGTTGAAGACAACTCGGTCAAGAAATTAAAGGGGCTGGGTCACGCTATTTTAGGTAATTTTGTTTAATTTTGTTAATTATGAGCTCTAAACGTCAAATTGGCAGAGCAAAAGTTTTTCATTTGCAAAATCACGGCCACACAACAACTGAAAATGATTTTCCAGCTGTGTAAATGACATTTTGATATAAACTGATATAAATTTGAAAAAAGGTGGGCCAACGTTTGTCAAATTTACCCAAATGCAATCCATTTTAATCCTCTCCAGTTTTGTCCATCCATGTCCCTTCTTGGCTTTCCTGTGTTTTGTTTGAGATCTATAGTTTTGAGCCGTTTTTGTGATATTTTAGTCAACGGCTATGCCCATTTAATCAGTGCTGAAATTGCCTAAAATTGCGTGTCCTAGCCCCTTTAAGTCCGCTTTAATTGCCTAATTAGACCCCCAGAAAGCTCTGCTCTGTGCACTTAAGATAGTCACGTCGTTTATACACTGCTCAAGAGATTACTTTAACCGCTTCATTAAGAAGACCGAGAAGCTCCTGCTCTGTTAGTCTGTTCTTAATTCAGTCACATAACGTTTTAATTGGTCGAGAAACTTGAACTAATTTGAAAAAAAAAAAGTCTCAGGAACACGTCGTTTTAATTCAACTAATACGGTCAAAACTCCTAATAAAATTGGAGAAACAAGTATTCATCGAGTGGAGAAATTCCTCACTTGTTAGCATTTACTGCGGCCTTATTTAAACTCCCGAGAAGGTTCTGCCCTGTGTTACTCATAGCCAGTCGCTGACTGAACTTTTGACAGCGACAAGAGGACCTTTCTAACTAAATTGATACATTGTCTATTTCCCAATTGCCCATAATTCGCTGTTTGCCCCCTAAATTTTGCATAAAACTATTGTTGTGAAATGCTCTTGGGAATATGCAGCCCTCCCAAGAACATTTTACACTGTACCACAATTATTTATGCATAATTTCGGGGGACAAACAGAGTGAATTATGGGCAATTAGAAAATAGAGAATAACATGGTTTAATATCAAACGAGAGGCACGCACACCCCGTCCCCTCCCCCAACAATGCCTTATACAATACATAAACAACTGAGAACGGAACAAACGCGGCCGGCGTTACAAAGCGACCCTGACAACAGCAACCTACCGGTGACATCATAACATAACCATAAGGCTGTTAGTGTTTGTATACACTTCCCATAATTTTGCAACAGATTCTGGAGTGAGGCCATGCTACGTTGATTACCTCTTGTGGGAAAATATTTGGAATTGATCATGGAATTGTGCAATGTGAAGTGTACATAACACTTGGTGCTTTAGAAGTGGCGTGGCCGAGTAGTTTAGGGGTCTGGTTTTGAATCTATAGCCGCCTAGCTCCATCCTGGCACCTATGGATTTGTTCTTCAACCTATCGGGATTCTAACCAAGTTTATGTTAAATTTGCAATATATTTTTGTTATTTACTAGCGCTCAATTAGTACAGCACTTCTTAATCTAACGACATTTAAAATCTAGTCTTTTACAGCGACTTATGATTTTTGAGATGAAGCGTGAAAGTAGAGTCGTTTGAAGGCAACTCTAAAGAGAAATTTATCTTCACGAAAAACCCTTAATTACTTGACAATCTATAGTCCTGCTAACAGAGACAAAATTAATATGTGTGTGTGTGCGTGGGGGGTACTCTTTGGCGTTTAACGGTCTTCCGTCAAACATAACGTCATTTTTGGTTTCATTCAATGTTAAATTTGGTGGTTTTCAATCTCATTTCTGTTGTAGAGGGAGTTCTCGGATTTTTCTCCCTAAATATTTCTCATCTGGCCCAATGGATAGCTGGTCCTTACAAAGTTTTTGTTTGTTTGTTTGTTTATCTAAATTGCTTTTAAACTGATGGGTTACGCTATATAAATATGCTCTTTACTACAATGCCTTTTTACAGGACTTTTTTTCGAATTTTCTGATAAGACTAAAAGTGTCTATACGGCCAACAGGGTTTTTGTGGTTTTTGGTATCTCTATAACATGTAAAAATGTATTTAAACCAAAAAAAAAAAAAAATTAATTCCAATGCTTTTTTGCCATGAAATCAAGCTTTAAATTTTCCGCTTCGACCACGCCCAATGAAGCTGACCGCGTAATGAAAGATTGGTGACGAATGACGTCACTTCAGGAACATCTCAAAGCTTCATGTTTTTATTTAGCTTGATTGACGACCGCATTGTTTCACCAACTTCGGTTTGTTTGCTTTTTGTCGACGAAAACTCCTAACCACAAAAGCTAAATGTATATACACAATAAACTTGACTTGACTTGACTAACCACTACTGAAACAACAGTGACCTGAAATAGCAGGATTTGGCAATTCCTGACTTGACGTCACGACCCATTCAGACACCCGGACTCTTTTTTTGCACTGACTCACGGTCAACTTCATTGGGCGTGGCTGAAGCGGGAACTTTAAAGTTAGATCTTTAGGCGTTAAAATGTCGGAATCCAGTTTCTTTTCATAGAATACCTTTTTACACATTGTAGAGATACCAAACCACAAAAACTCCTGTTGGCCATATAGACACTTTAATTTAAAAAGCGAAGAAGTCCAAGAAGTCTATGAGAAGGCACTGAAAGGGTGGGGCGTTTTAGAGCAAGGAAAACAACCCTCGCCTTCATATTGTTTCCAACTGATATTTTAAGCCATCAAAACATCATCTTTACTTCCTCTAAACCCCCCCCCCCCGACCCCCTCCCCCGCTTCCAACTTATTAAACACATCTGTACCCGCCATTAGATACTAATGAGGACATTTGGTGTCAAAGGACTGAAAGCTAACTTGGCGGACGCGTATCAAGTCAATATATTCTGAATATTATTTACTCAATAACTTAATTCTGAAAGAACAGTGTGGAGCTAAGTTGTAGCAATTGTTCTTTCCCGTTTTCTATACGTATAGCGATCTAATTCCTACAGCCATGTTTCGCCCACTCTTTGGCGTTTTAGAAGTGACCTTGCTTATTTGTACCCGATAAAATAAAGGGTGCCTTTAATGTCAAAAACTAAAACTACAACTCAGTTACTACCACAGTTTTTACCAATTTCTGGTTTTTGAAAGATATGCTATATACCAATCTGAATATCAACTATCCCCTTTCCCTTCTCATATTCCCTATAGTATATACCCTGCATTAGACTTGCCCTGCAAAACAGTGCGAGTCAAAATTATGGATTCCCTTCTGCACAGTGTCAAGGGGTTGGCGAGCCGCTGGCAGCTTGAAGAATCCTAAGCATGATGGGATAGATAGCAGCAAATTCTTTTTCACCTCGTGATCTGACGGACTGAACATACGCCTCCAGTGTGCCTCTGAATATCATAAAACAAATAATCAAACAAATTGAACAAATAAAGAGAGCAACAAACAACCACTCTTACTGACTGACTGACTGACTGACTGACTGAC
>Ga0126339_10002578_pt1 | contig 13026 bp, 13 predicted proteins | sample OrbTmetagenome_2_FD_92532 | JGI IMG/M metagenome (GOLD analysis project Ga0126339, IMG submission 92532) | Coral microbial communities from Petempiche,Puerto Morelos, Mexico - Orbicella T R C metagenome | ecosystem: Host-associated > Invertebrates > Cnidaria > Coral | place: Petempiche,Puerto... | reverse complement strand
TTTCCCGCCAGCACAACACGCGTGTAATTTTGACAGTTCCGCTGTCCGAAATGTATGCAACAGTCGGCTCTGCGATCGCTTGCGATCGTCTGCGATTATATGGAAACAACTCTCTTTGCGATCCGCGATCGTGTGCGATCGTCTGCGATCATATGGAAACCAGCCTTAACTTGAAAAGGTTTGAGAACAGTCAATAAGTTGATATTGAAGCAGAGATAACACATCTTAAAGTACTTGATAATGCAGAAACACTGTAAGGACCTGAGTCCCAGCTTTTAAGAGTTTTCCCATTCTGTTATGAGCGTTTCAACTATTTAAAGAAACATAAGGGAAATATTTTAATTTTTTTTTAGAAAACTCTTGTTTGTAGCTGTTTCGAATTTCCTTTGCTTCAGCGTTCATTACTTCAACCGTTTTTTTTTTTTTAATTTTAGAAATATGGTATTTGATTTTGTCGACCTAACAAAACCGCTGCTCTCAAGTGACATCTTTCAAAGGTATAACCAGCGGAAGCAAATCTGTGTATACTTTAAGGTAAAAATTCCAATGCTACAGGGTTGTCATAAAACATACATCGATCCAACACTAGCCAGGTGGATTGAAAGCCTGAGGCGGCATCCACACTACGCCGGAGGAATTAGAAGACGCAGCTTTATTTCTACGGTTAGGCCTACCGCCCATGATGAAGTCATGATAATCATGTGATTTCTTTGACCTAGATTTCCCCAAACACAAATCCAAAATGACTCGCCATTGTTTCGTTTTCAAATTCCTTCGGCGTAGTGTGGACGAGGCCCAGGTGATTGAGAGCATTTGCAGATTTCTTTTGAGTGTTGAAAGTATTTGCCAAATTTAATCACTGGTGCTATTTCATTTAGTATTAAGCCAATCGCGTAGATCTTTGTAAGTTTACAGATTTATTATTTCATCAAGCATACTGGTTACACTGTGGCAATGAAGGTCTAACGACAACCCAGCTTCCTTTACCAAGAAAACAAACTACAAGCCAACCTTACATTCAGTTTTGTTCAAGAAAATGTAACTCCGATCTCGAGGTCCTTTTATTTTATATTTATTCCTGCAATTCTTTTTCTGATTTTCCTGACTCTGAATTTCCCTCCGGCTCGGGTTCTTCCTCGTTGCTTTCTTCATTTTCGTTTTCATTGTTTTTCTTGTTCTTGTTTTTCTTTTTCTTGTTCTTCTTCTTCGTTTTTGAAGGCTTCTCACCTTCAAGGACGGACATCAAAATCTCCATTGGATCTTTACTATTTGCAATGCCCCTCAAGATCTTCCGTAAAATGGGAAACCTAAGAGAAATTTGAAAGGAAATGACAAAAAAAAACCCAGAAGATTTTATTGATACGGTAATAATCTCATTGCTTGAGTAGCATCTTCTTCTAAGCTGAACCGAACGAGACCATCACCATATATTGCAACAAACTTAAATCAAATGCGGTAAATAATACTTGCACTATTTTCCTTGCGACTTTGCTCTGTGAATTGTTCAGATTTAACTTTCTTAGTGGTCTTTATGGGGAGGCTCCGCCCGTAAGGTTACCTTTTTCGGGTTTCAGTTATATCAAAGGGTAGGAATTTAATAAGTCGAGGTATATGAAAGGGTTGGGAAATGTGGCATTTAGTTACTTAAAAGGGCCCATCATTAAAACATTTCGAACAGACGCACCTTGTGCACTTAAGCAGTACATGAAATTGATAAGAAGTCTTTTTTTCGCGATTTATTCATAGCATGGGCCAGTTATGAAAGTATGCTAAAAGAGTACTTTTTTTGTAATTAAAGGTATACGAAAGGGGAACTCTTTCTGTCAAAATGATATACAAAAAGGTTAGGCGGTTACACCCTGGGGCGGAGCCTCGCACGTGTAAAACTTTGTGAAGTACTCCCCGGACCTGAGGCGTCATGAAGGTTTTATTTGTAGTTAATATAATGCGTTTTGACCTAGCATTGACTGGCTTTGAATTTTATTTCCATTCAGACTAACAGATACTATTCACTTAATACGGCACTTACAAAAAGCCAGGAATTTTCTTTAAAATATCTTGCCAGTCTTCGTGTTTAGCTAGAGCAGCTGCATCATCTTGGGTGAAGGAGGACTTTGCTCGTATATCCGATGGAAAACAAGCTGAAAGAAAGAAGCAACAGTTCGGAAAAATGCCTATAATGCAAAGAAGCAATCGCAACTGCGACGTACATTGACTGAGAGATGGCAACTAATAAACACAAAGCAGAAACGTTGTTTTATATTACCCACTCAAACTACTTTGACAGGAATCTCGTCGGGTTCACATTTCGAAAATATGATATGGTTACAAAACGTAATGCATTAACAGCACAGTTTTGTGTAGTGGCAGACAATAGCACTTGTTAGTGATACCCTTTAATTCAGTAGGATCTCTTTGTCAGTTAAATTCGATGAAAGCACCGCAAGAGATCCGAAAACATATGACCGCATATGATCCCAAACTGGACCGCAAATGATCTCGAACCGTGATTTTTACCCAAATGTAAATTCATAGCTGCTAGGACAAATTATGTTAATGCAATGCTTGATAAATCGACCAGTCTGCCATCTCAATTTTTTCTTAACCACTTGTGCCTCAGGCAAAAATCGTAGGAAAACGTTGTCAGAATATAAGCTAAAAAAATACTCAGCCTTTCGTGTTCTCAAACCTCCTAGGGGAAATCAAAACCTGAACAAGAACACCAGGACCAATGCTTTCAAAATAAAACTTTGCTTCCCTGCCAAACAAAGTTGTCGCATTGCCCTAAAATTGTAAGTGAAAGTGAACACCCTAGAAAGCAAAGAAAGCGGCATCATTTGCGGCCTATTTTCGAAGATGATTTCCTGCGGTGCTGTTTTTATGGCAGAAAAATTTGGGACGAGAATGCAGATGTATTTAGATTGCAACTTCTATCGTATATCACTCAGTTTTCAGGAGTAGTATTTTGTGCCAATCAGCCAATCAACCAGCAGACCAAGTCTATAGCTATTTTAGCCAGAACTAAGCGACGCTTACTGCGATCTTCAAATATGATGTTAATATACAGATTTAATAACCATCATTTACCTACTTCTCCAACCAATATCATTGAGCAAATCACAAGAATAAACCCTTGCTTGGCTTCCATCTGTAAAGTTATTATAAAATGTTAGAAAACAACGGCTTTAGCAAACCAGAGTCCCCAGCGACAAATCTGAGTTATTTTAAAACATTGCTTTATCATTGTTGAGCTTTTGGGCAGCTCTGGTAAAAGGTAGTCTCTGTTTCTGTTTGTTTAAAGGTTTCTAAATTTTCCAAATAATCTTGTGTAAAAAACTTCTCTGATTCAGAATTTGATAAAAAGAAGAGCTTTCGGCTTCCAGTCTAAGTTCTATTTTTTTAAAATGTAAAAGCGAAAAGAGGGTTAGGGTTAGGTTAGGGTTAGGGTTGGTTCAAGGGAACCAACAAAACAAGACGGTGTTGTTTCTAAGATTCCTTGCGAATGCGGCAAAGTGTATATCGGAGAAACAGGGAGAGCTATGCGAGAGAGAATAAAAGAACATGACAGAGACATACGGCTTGCTCGTACGCAAACCTCCGCAATTTCAGAGCAAGCCAACGAGACGGGGCATTAACTCATTTGGGAAAAAGTCGAGTTTATTGATCGTCACCCTCACTGGTACACACGAAGGGTCAAGGAAGCTATCCATGTAAGACTTCATCCAAATAAAATCAATAGAGATAGTGGAATTGAAATTCCTGAAGCATGGATACCTACAATCAAAAAGCACAACAGCCGGTCAGTTACAATGCGGACCTATGAGGGAACAGCATCACAAAGTCGGATTAAAACTGAGGATCGAAATGCACCAATAGCAGCGAACCAAGGTGCTACAAAGAACGCCACGCGGCAATTGACCTCATCGCCTGATGAAGACTAGCAGTATAGCAGTCGAAACGTCGCGATCAACATCTCAAAGTGACTCCATCGTGAGACAAACCAGTAAAATTCATCTGTCCTTCTTACACCACGATGAATAATAGACACATATTTAATTACATAATATATGTTTGTTGGATAACACAACTTTGACAATAGTTTTAAAATTCCCTAAAGCTTATAGCGGCAAACTGTGTTTATGTAGTGCTTGAATTCATAACTTGGTCAATGTTATTATTGTCTCTACTAGTAATGTATCTAGAAGTTTGGTGCAAGATGAATATCGACCTTAGAAAGTCTTGGAAATGTCTTCCCTAACAACAAGAGGGTTCCGAATGTGTTAACCGGGTCTTTAACCCAGTGGAGATGGAGAATTTGACGGTTATATACAATAGAAATATTTACTTTTCAAACAACCACATCAACTGTAGTCATAACTTATTAACAGAAAATGTACTCTAGAAGGGAAACAATATTGCAATGTCAATGGTCTTTAAGCAGTTATGGAAATTGTTAAATCACATACGTTAAACTTACCTTCACAAATGCAAGATACCCTGCGAGCAGCAATAGTAATGACTTTATATTGTATGTGCAAAAACATTTAAAGTCGTAGTTGTATAATTAATTAATAAGCCTTGGTCCAAATTGGAAGGAAAAGGGTTCACGAGTCAAGACAAAAGAAGAAGTGCTCGTTTTGTTTTGTCACTTACACGCCCGGCTAAACGTGCCTGTGAAATGATCGCATTGTTGTAACGCGCGTGTCATTATCTGACTCACACGTTTGATCTGGGCTTAGAATTAGTAACTTTTTCGTCTTTGTATTTAAATAGGTCGATTTGAAATCTTAAAGTTTTGAAGGTCTGACGGACAATAAATCAACTTAAGAAATCCACATAAGTCAATGTTTACTTTCCACTTGCCGAGAGCTAAACAGCTCTTCTCAAAATGATGGACCTTTTGAACGCGTTAGTTCCATATCAAGCGGGTTATCCGCATAAGACTTCAATTTCACCCAAATTAATCGTCTATTTTTGCTGTTGGATTGCGGTTGTCTGATTACGATCACTACTGCGGTAGACCTACCTCAGTCAATATATTATCGAATAAGTAAACATTTGCATCTGATGGACACATTCAAAGTTCGCAAGCTCAATTACTTTGATCAATTCTTGCGATACTTACATGAAATGTCCTGTAAAAATTCAAAGTAGATTTTTTTCAGTTCTTAAAAATGAATAAAGTCACTCAATTTTGAAAAAAGCAAAGCAATTCTATACGTTTGACAAATCGAATAGCTTAACTGCAATGTAGGATAACCAATTTATGATGTTAAGTAGATCAATCCAAACATTTATGCGTGTATCCGTACAAGACGAGGGGCCGGACGGTGAGTTTCATTTTTTCCAGAAAATTAGAAGATTTAAAAAAAAAAAAAAGAGAGAAAAAAGAAAAAAAAACACATATAATTTGCACTCCTTAATTAATGGGCTTTTAGAAAATGTCGACTTTATGGACAACTTGTTTTCAAAGACGCCGCTCAAAATGTTTTTGATGTAAACGTTGTGTTGAGGTGTTCTGATATTAATAGACGCAGTTCCTCTGTAAATAATGTGTTAGGCTCGCAAGAAATGTCACTGACAATAGTTGAAATTATAAAATAAGGAAGATGAAAATAGGGTGGGTGAAATATGTTTTTCCCATCAACAACAAATATTTTAAATTATTAAAAGAATGTCTCTGTTTTCTATTTTTGCTTTTTTAACAAGTCATAATCGCCAGGCTTAGTAACTTTTTCTTACATTGATTTTGTTTAAGTATGGGTTAAGGTATTGGTTAAGTTGGTTAAAACGCTGGCGAAAAATGTCTTCTTGACAGTGAAAAATTGGTTCTATGTGCTTAGATCTTTGCCAGTTTATTCTGTGGATTTTTTTGTTTGGTTCAATCACCTGTGCAGTTTCAATACTGGTCCCCGCAACAATAAAATGTTTTGACTGCGCAATGTCAGTAACATTCGACCGTTTGAAGTCGTTCGTTACTTCTCTTTGATTTAGTGAATTCAAAAGATATGAGACTACCTAACACTTTTAAGTGATCAGTTAGAAACATTTCTTTAATTGATCACAGTGCGAGAAAGATCAAATTCAAGATATGGGTGAAATGTGTTTAGTAGCCGGCTGAGGCAGTACTTTTAATTTGTTGTCAGGTTTTGTTCTGTGATGACAGGTAGGTAAGCTGTGAAAATCTTTTTATAACTAAGCACTAAGGATGGAAATAGATTTGATTTCATCAAATTTGATTCTGTGACAGAATGTCAAGATATCAGAACTGTCATTCTGATGAAATCTTGAATCTCTACTCCATCATTTAGCTGATATTTGTTTGCTTTCAGCAACTTTTCGCGTTTTCTTTGTCTATTGCAAGATAATAATAATTCAAGTTTATGTCAAACTTTTGGCTATACGTGTCTCTTTAATAGATCTCCCCTTCCAAACTTTAATCAAAATTTTTCTTTAAACTTTGCAATCATTTCAGAAAAACTAAGTTTTGTAAGTGAAAGTAAATTGTCCTCGCAACTAAGGGATTTTCATGGTTTCGAAATCAGCAATCTGATATATTTACACCTTAAATCTATAGCATATAAACAGACACTCAACTCAATATCCTTCATTTTGCTTTTCCAAATTCGCAACAGCGGTTAATTTAATTTTTCTTTCTCGACGCTTCTCTGATACCAGCTAAGCGATCACTTGTCCGCCGACGCAGCGCAACAGTTTCTTTAGAAGGTAATAATTAATTTTAAATATAGCTTCTTATGTACTGTAGGCAGGGTTCTTTTGAGTTACATTACTGTCTCCATTATCTAGTCAAGCAGTTTCTTAAATGATCAGTTAAAAAGTCAAATTAAAGATCCCAGAGACAGCACGCAACAGGATTTAGGTTTGTGAGAAAGCAAGTGCTGTTGAGACGTCGTTCGGGGCTTACCTAGGAGATCGACATCTATTCTTCAGCTAAACTGTAATTGCTCAAGCTTACCGCTTATACATACTTTCTGTTAAAGTTGTGTGGTTGCCTTCTTAAATTATTTCGTACTAATATAAGCACTTTATTTTAGCACTTAATTGATCAGATGAATGCCACACCTGCAAGCGAGTAGACCCCAACAGATTCCTGAAGTTTCTAAAAGTGGTCTCTCTCAAAGTCAGCACAATTTCAATTTAGTTCAAACTCAGTTGCAAAATACAAATATTGCGAAATTGACGTTTAAACGACCAATAAAGCAAAGACTGAAAAGCAAAGAAATCAGTCATTTTATTTGACAGATTTGGATCGATCTCCATAATGATTTTGCCTCATAGTCAGGCAAGTTAGAAATGGCGGGGCATACCAAACCTGTTACCTATGTTCCGTTATACAATAGAATGCCGCCTTTCGAGCCCCAGGTTAATTCCAGCAACTTCTTTTTCTCTGGGCTTAAAGAAAAGCTCTACCTTGCGGAGATGACGACATTGTGATGGCTGGTTAAGTTAATCCAAATAGAACGATCCTACATGTAGATGAATCCGCTTACTACGACTACTAAAAAATCTTCTCATCATAAAGAAATTTGCTGGATTTGCGGGTAAATAATCATCATTCCGTCTTCAACTAGCAAACGTCTTTCCTGCTTGGCAATATCGGTTAACATTCCAAGTAAATCCTCCTGAAGGAGTCAAAGTTTATATGGGCCAAAGGGTATGAAGTATTTATGACACAGTAGTGACAGAGGTTTACAACAGCTGTTTATTGCTCACTTTGACATTCTACATACATTCGTACAAGATATATCTTTTTCTGGAAGTGTCCGTAAATATAATATAATTTTTGCGTTAATTTAAGGGAACATTTTCTCTTCTTGATAACTGTTTTTCATGGAAGAAATATAGTTGGACCAACGTATTTGTACTCTGACCCATTGCCCTTATATTTTCAGTAATTTATTCCAGCTTTTTTTTTAATTCTGTTTCATCGAACACCGTGCTAACACTACTGGAACAATTCAACGTTTGGTGGCAACGCGGTCAACTTCGTCCACAAGTGTTCTCTGTTGATTCTAAGTCAACAGAAAAACATTCCCTAACTGTCCACATTACTTCAAATAAATTCTGCAGATAATGAATAAATCATTCTATCCTGTTCCTCGCATTTTTATTAATATCAGTTTATTACTTTCATAGTTAATTTGGATCCGTTTTTTTGAACTATCATTTTCCCGCGACTGCTCGAAATAGAGGGGTTGAAATATGCTTTCACTTTCCAGTTTCCAGCATTTTTTGTTACTTCCTCCTTGACTAATCAGTGCAGTGGAACCCCGACTTACGACCACCCCGTTAATACGGCTATTTTACGGCCACTTTTTCCTTGCCCGAACAAAAGTCGTCAGTCATTTTCTTATTTAAAGAACTCCTTTAGTACTGCCAGATTTTTATGGCCCGTTGGTGACGGGATTAATGGGATTCCAAGGTGCTTTAACCCTTTTTCAGTTGATGCCTTTACTGAACCATCAACTGTGCAAGAATGGTATTACTGCTATATCAAAGTTGAAGTGCCAAAAAATGCTGGAAAGCGTTGTCAGCCGCCGTAAATGCAGATGAAAATGTTATATTTCGCATTGGGGATATAAACTGTTGTTTTTACTATTATGAGGGGAAAATGTGGTTTTGTTATTATGATGTGGTAAACAACTAATAATAGTTTCACGACATAATTAAGTTCAAAGTTGTTTTTCTGGTAAGAATGCTGCTCCTTTTTGTATCCCAATGGAATTTTCTTTACCATATAAATTTTCAAATGTATTTTCATAATTTGCTTCTGCCTTTTCAACATTTAGTGCCTCTCCCAGCGTTTGAGGAACTCTACCTGCAAAATGAAATAAAAAAGCGAGCTATCACTAAAAATGTTTTCTAACACAGATATTGGAGAAATACCGGGAGGCGTAAGGATATTAATGTTGTCATGGTAACAGTTATGTATAATTTTCTTTCAACATCATTGACGTTGAATTTGATAGAATTTGGCACAGAAAATAATATTTTCTTGAGAAAGCGAGCTTTATCTTGGCGTTTCGTTGAACTTGAAATGGTTCTCATATTAATTTACACGTTTTCGATTACACTCCCGACCTCAGGTAAGGTGACCGCTGTTTTCTGCGCTTTTAAAATGAACAAAAATACTGACATGTCTTGGATTTGGATGTTTCCTCAAAATCCATATACGAAGATTACTTGACTTCTTAATTGGGCAGACGAATGTTATCTTCTCGTGGCGATGTTATCTCTCACTAGTACGCTGCTCTCAGTCGTGAGAGGCATACCATCCGAACTCGAACATAAAAGTCTTATCCTCGCGGGGCGACGCAATATCCTCTATACTGTTAGCAACACGTTAACATTAAAGTAATCGTGGCTTATCGAAACCTAAGGGATGCTGACTCAAAATAATTTCATTTAATAATGGTAAGATGAGGCTCTCTAACTTTCCAAAAATTTTAAATAAGCGGTAATGTATTTCATGTAACTGAGCCAAAAGAGAGAAAACTCTAATTTATGCTTTTCTGACCTTGTTTTTTTTGTTTTTTGTTTTTTCAAATTAAAGGTGGAATAAAAATAAATGCAAATTTTGAAGTCTTAATTTATTTTACCGTCATTAGTATAACTGGCGAGTTCCTGCTCTTCTGCGTTATGTAGTTTGTTAAAGGCCTCTGAGAATGAATGGACTGTGAAAGAAAAATGGAAATGAACATTCATCCAGCTTATGAAGTGGGCATTGAAACATTGTAAGGAAAGCAGATATTAAATATATTCTTGCAAATTTCTTTTGATATTGTTCCAGGTTAAGTTTATCTCATTTTCTATTTACAAATGAGTAAAAGAGATACGTTTTACCTTCTTTTATGAGTGAATTCGAACCTTTGGCCAAACCCGAAATGAGGAGATGCTGGATTTTCGAATCGTTAATTAGGAAATTAATGTTTCAATTATGCTCGGCATATTTGTTTTTTTTTTTCACCTTGATTTCCTCCTGTGTTTGGGGTGAATCTGGCATGAGTTATGTCTAAAAACACAAACACAAACAAATTGTGACGCTATTGTGTTTACCAGAAGTATGTGGTTAACGTCATATTTTTTTTCGAAAGAGATTTTTCCTATGTGTAACATGATGCAAGATTCTGCATACTTCTCATCAGTATTTTAACTGTTGTTTTAGTTGTTTTGTGATCAATGGTCTGTGAGGCAAAACTGCAACAAAAATATTTCAGATATTACAGTCATATGCTACGTAATACTTTTATTATTTATTGTTAACACGTTGTTGCAGTCGAAATCTTTTGCCACGCTGTCTGTTTTACGGATGTTGCGCGACCTCTGAGTTATTAAATATTACCAGTTAAATATTTATGTTTATTATATGGCTTTCGGGGAAATTTTTCTTGCGGGACACGGCGGGTAGTCCCGAGCGGGCAAGATAGCTCCATCTTGCCCGCTCGGGTAGCCAATCACAGCGCAGGTGTTGAGTTATCTTGCCGGCTTACGGAGCTAGCCATATAATAAGTAGCCGTAATGCCCACGGGCCAATTACGGATTATGCAAATTAAGAAGAGCCCGGCTCTGAAAATTTAAACGCATTGAAACGATGAGAGCCGATTAAAAGCAGTAAGAGAAATTAAATTTAATTCCGAGTAGCTAAAAGTTTAGAGATTTTTCCTTAATAAAATTTATATAGAAGTCGTTTTTGACTTACCAGCTGGTAACCTTGGCGGGCACTAGTGAAAAACAATCAAAGTTTGCCGAGTCTTAAGTAAAGCTAAAATTGCTGAGTGAAAAACACCATCGGCAGATCTGTCATGCATCCTGAGCAAAACGCCTCGAAGAAAGTTATAAGCTATCATCTTAGTTACAACAATTACCGAAATATTGAACTCCGTAACAGTTCTTATCAAGTAGATTCCCTCGCGTTAATACAATCAAGTGTAAATCAGCTTCCAGGATCATCAGATGTAGACAATCGGGCGGTTTCTGTCGGTAGCAGAGTTTCTGATAACTGCAGGACGTTTTAGACATTCACGAGGCTTGAAAAGTTCATCCATAGATCCCAGAATGAAGAAGATGATGTTGCCGGAAGCGAATGCGAAGATCGAGTTATTCTGAGCAGTGCATTCTAAAGCATCAGTATTTTCTTCCACTGAAAGACCATTTGTTTGGACTATTTTGAAGCACTTTCTGTCTTTTCTATATGCGTTGACGTTTCGCCACAAAAGTCGGAAAAACTCCCCCATCAAGTTGTGGCACCGCGATACTAAAATACCTCTTTGAAGCAGGGACAATCATTTTTCCTGTAAAGAATGTGTATTTTTAACGGAATACGTAATACAGTGGTGAAGTTTACTGACTGCGTAGTTTTGCCCTGGGTTTGAGACGATAAATGAATCGGTGAACGCGCGCATCGCCGGATGTAAATTGACGACTTCCGCTCGAATAAAATTTTTCTTTTCTTTAATTCATGAGCCATATAATAAACAACTTAATAACCTCGACCGTTCGGTCGTTACGGGGAAATCTCAAACCTCGGCCTAACGCATTGGCCAAGGCCTCAGTTTGAGATTTTCCCGAAACGACCTCACTCTCGGTTATTAAGTAGTTAATAATCTTTCAATCTTTTTTGTTAATAGCGTAAAATAAAGTTGGTATGACTGCTAAAGTTATTTTAACGCTGATTCCTGATTGTAACCTACCTGGATCTCTAAGTGGGCTTGCATAGCTTCCTGACAAAACAAAACGAACGAAGTATACAAGTGTAGAAAGTGATAGAAGAAAAGGTGGAGTATTTTGAGGAGAATAAAACCATTCACAGAGGTATTCCACACAAGTTCTCCTACTGTGAATAAAGAGTGATTCCAATAAAGCACCCGATTAGGCGAGGCACTCAACCGCGGTTTTCCTATCATGCATACACGCAGGCTTACCCTACAGCTTACTAATAATTACACAAGCAGCCTCTGATAGGATTACTTATCTTCGTTTTCTAAGTTCTCGGCATTTGGCTTGTTCGTTTCCTTTTTTTGGCCAAAATGTCGGAACGTGGAACAGGGCAGCATCCACACATGAAACTTAGGCAAGAGACATGCACCTTTTTTTTTTGATCGCAAGATTCTAACTGTCCATATTTGAAAACAAGCCTGCTACCACCAGTTGGTTGTTGATCTCTCCTCTTTATAACAACGCTTGTGGCTGTTGTTCTGAGCCACACGTGTGGAATTTACAGCGTATAATATTCTCGACCACGACAGCTGATGATTTTAAAATCCTTACCTCGATGATTTCTTAGAGGTGCTCTAATCCTCGGAAGATTTAAAGCTAAAAATGAGTCAGTGAAAATGTTAGGGATTACATTGAACAAAATCTTTTCACAAGCATTCAACGTAATGCCCGGCCCAGCTGGGGCACACAAAAATAAAATTTACATTAAATTTACCCTTTTCAGCCGTCCCGTCAACCTTTCAATTGGTTTTATACGCAACAATACTAGGCAAACACATAATAAATGGAATAAAGACCATATTCAGTATTGATTACACCACTCCAACCGATGACTTGCGGCTTAACTTGATTCCTTTTCTCTTCTGGGAGAATGGGGATAGTCTCCAACCGATACCCCCGGCCAATATAAGGGGCTGTATTCTTAATTAAAAGAGTACTATCAAAATGTTCTGCTACATTAAAGGTTTTAACATTCGTAGCAATGATAAAGTGTATTATCGTTTGTCTCACGATGTAGTCACTTGAGATGTAGATCGCGACGTTTCGACTGCTTACTGCTAGTCTTCTTCAGGCGATAAGGTCGACTGATTTCTCACAAGGTGTATTAAGAACCACATTGTTCCAAGAGATCTGCAAGTTCGGCCGCCAGTTCCCACCAGAGGCGCGCGCAGAGTCGCTGAACTAGCATCCATGAGATTCCTGAGGGAAAGAATCAGACTGACGCAGAGAGCCAAGGCAGATACGAAGAAAGAAGCCGAATCAACAGCACAGAGCATAACATCTGCTCTT
>Ga0126339_10002577_pt1 | contig 13032 bp, 5 predicted proteins | sample OrbTmetagenome_2_FD_92532 | JGI IMG/M metagenome (GOLD analysis project Ga0126339, IMG submission 92532) | Coral microbial communities from Petempiche,Puerto Morelos, Mexico - Orbicella T R C metagenome | ecosystem: Host-associated > Invertebrates > Cnidaria > Coral | place: Petempiche,Puerto... | reverse complement strand
TAAGAAAGAGGCAACCCATAAATGGTGGGAAAAAAAAAAAAAAAACCAGAAAAACAAAAGCCCGCCGCACCAACTCAACACAAACCCCCCCCCCCTCCCCCCCCCCCCCCCACCACCTTAGCTCAAAGTCTGGATCCACCACTGAAAACCATCGCCGTAAGCCATTACAAGAGGGTTATGACATCTTCACAACATGTATTCTCTAACTGCTGTCCTTGTCTTGCTCTTTAATATCCTCTTTCTCAAAGCGAGTCTTGTTGCCCATCCTCCATATGAAAATAAGATGTCATTCACTTGCAAATTAGACTCATTTTGATATGTGTAGTTGTGCACCAAGTTTGACTTTGATAGAGGCTTAAACCCCCCTTTAGTCACACAAACTTTTCACGATTCTCAGGGTGCGGTTAGGACAAGGTATTACCATCCAGTGTTTCAGCCAGAAAATTTTTCTTGAGGGCCAAAGTGGCCCCTGAAGATCAATTTTTTAGGAAAGGGGTCAATAAATTGAAAGCTGCAGAAGGAAAAAATGCATCAGGATACCAAGAAAAGTAAAGCAGTTTATTAGGATCTATGATAAAATTTAATAGTAAGTGCTTTTTGAAGTGTTTCTACTCAATAAAGTTGCTTTTGAATCAGATACTAGTATGAAGGATCCGTGCATTACAAGAGAACAATCCTTAGGCATACATGACGTGGTCAATGATCAAGGGTTTGCAATACATTATAGGGCGATTTCAAACACGGTCAGCCATTTGCAAGTTTTGCGATGTGAGAGAATCAATACAGCAAAGTAAAAGGACGCATTGACTTCTTTTCTTATATTGAATATTTTAGAAGCAAACATCTTTCAATGTGATTTTCTAGAAGGACATAATGTGTGACAAAATAACAGTTACTGATCGTCAACACAGAGAAATGTAGTCGCCATTATGCCGTATTACGGCGACTAAACCAGAATTTTTGGTCGCCAAGGATGAAGTGCTTGTTGCATTGGCGACCGTACGATCACAATTTCGAGCCCCGGGGTGGCTTTTAAAATATTATGCCCGTGTTAAGCCTGTAGTCTCGTGAAAGGAAAGGGCCAAATTGGCCCTTTCTTCGTTTTTCTGGGGGCCATCTCTGATTTAAACGTGGGATTCCCGCAATGGCGCGCTCTGGCGAAAACATTGCCATCACACTCTTAACCAGCTCTGCTACTTTATCTCTAACAAACACGAACTTTATTAAAATATATTTAGAGAAGGATATCAAAAGAGAACGCAGTCTCCGTAACGTAACAATGCGATAACCACAACGACAATACAACTGCAAAATAACGAACACGACAATATGTTCTTAAATTATGACCTCGGTTACAAAAATGTATCTCTTTGTATTGATTAAAAATATGTTCCTACGTATTGTCTTAATTTAAACTTGGCAAATTTCAAAAGATTTCACATGGTTTTTAAGAAATCGTTGTATTGCACTCGATGACTCATCAAATGTTCTGGACCAGTTATAGCAACCTCAGAACTCTGAAACGTTTATTTTGATAAAATTACTTCCACTTCAACAAGAACCAACTAAACTGTTCTTGCAGTTTGCTCGGTGACTTCAGGATCACATGAGCAAATCCTACATTCTTTACACCACATTGTAATAATAAATAATACTTGAACTACACCTGCGCTTGTCAAATAAAGTTGTAACGACAGGAAAAACAGTCTGGTATGGTGTACTTTAGTATTCAACTTTTCCTGATTGATCTATGCACGTTCCAAAACACAATGAGTAGTCTATGCTCTATTACGACGTTGCCACGGTGTGCTGTGGTATTAAACTTTTCCTGATTTATACTATAGACTTGTCAAATCACAAGTAATTTACGTTCTGTTATGACGTACTAGGGAAGTTTCCACTCTCTACACCCACAAAAAAACAACCTCGTAAATCTATGTATCTACTTTGAATTGTTATTCTTGTCTGTTCTTGTGTCTGTTTCAGGTTTCTTCACTTGTGAAAGTACTTTTACAGGTTGTTTTTCTTTATATGATCCCTTCCCTTTGTCGTTGAAAGCTCGTTTTCTGAAATTCCCAGTCTTGAGGTTGGCGGGCCTCTTTTCACTGTTCATTCTTTTCTCCGCGTGTTTCTGCGGCCTGTCCTTGTACCCACTATCCTCATATTGTACCTTCTCCTCCTCTACTTTCGTTGTTATTGTAGAACTCCTATTAACAGAGCGTGTTTGACTTCCTTCCAAGTCATTCATATTCTGATCTCCACTATAGCTTAACCTAGATATTTCTTCGACCGAAGTGATGCCCATTTTTTCTTTCTCCTGCCCTGGAATCGTAGCATTTGCTCGGCGAGGATTGCTGCAGGGTTTAATAGTCACTGCCGACTGACGTTCCACGTCCTCCTTTGAAAATCTTACTCTTCTATGATTCTTTGGCTGTGATTGTTCACAGGAATTGCTGGCACGATTTGAGCCCAAAGAGTCATAGCTGTTTTTAGAAGAGATAGATTGTGCATCAGGACGGGTATTTGAAATAACGCTTTCATTTGGAGGCCCAGTCACTGGTTGATGGTCTTTCTGTGATGAAACTGATACAGACGACTCCTGTGTATCCTTGTTCCTTCTACTTCGGTTTCCTCTCGCTCGCTGAGGCCTAGGTGAAAAGTTTCTGTCTTTTCTTCTTTCTTTCCCCTTTTCTTTCACATCACTTGGCCTGTAGCTACAGTGTTCCTCCGATCGATGAAGTGCGGATGAACTTTTGACTTCGGACATTTTTTCAAGATTCTGCGCAGAACTGACATCACTTGGTAAATCAAAACAAACGCCATCCATGCTGCTTCCGTCAGGTGAGAGCCGCCTTCCCATAGCCATGTCACTCTCTTCCCGAGACAGGATTGTGATCTGTTTATGAACAAGGTCCTCCTGACCTTCAGGAAGTTGGTGGCTGAAAAATTCCTTAGAGTTATTCAGAAAAGAATTGTCTTTCAACTTGCTCACATAAACTTCATCACTTGGTACTTCCTTGTAACATAGATGTGCTAAGTTGAAGACTTGGCCGTCGTTCTTGTACTCGGATACGTTTTCAGACCAAGACACTTTCCCATTCTGGTCTTCAATCACTCCATTCTGTTTGTCTTCATATGTTAATGACGTTGAAAACCCTGAGTCGTTCTCCGTCTGAACGGGTAACGATTCTTGAACAAGAGTCGAACTGCCACACATTTGACTTGTTGCTGAACCCATCATTAGTTCAAGTGAACTCTCACTCGATGATAACTCTGAGCTAGATTCATCTCTCTCGTCACTGAGTTGTGATCCGTTTGAAACCACTGTGAGGTTTTGGCAGTCGTCAATAGTGGGACCCACTTGGGACAATGCATGTGCTGGGTACGTAAGACCTACATTGTTAACGTCCACTGTTGCACCTACCAAGGACTGTGGTGATCGTTCGTAAGGATTGCCACAAAATGACATGGGAGGACAGGAATACCCACCATTAACTGGCAGAAAGGGGTACATCTGAGGCTGCAGCTGTGGTGGAGGCAGAGGTGGAAAACCAACACCTGCAGGTGTCATGTTGGAGAACATCACTTGATTTCTGTACTGGAATGGCGGCATAAAAACTTGTTGAGGCTGCGTCATGTAAGGTGGAATCATAGGCCGGGCATGATTGTGATAAGCAAATGTTGGGTAACATGGCTTTAATAGAGGCAGTGCCTGTTGTGCTTGGTGGAATGTACCATAAGGATTTGCGAAAGTTGGAAATGATGTCTGGTTGTAGTTACTAAAGCCAGGACCCGGTGACATCTGACATATTCCATCATTTGTGTTTCCCAACCAAGACAACTGGTGTTGCACTGCATCAGGAGTATACCCTCGCTCAGCACCAAGAGGTGGCTGTCGCGAAAACAAATCAACAGGTTGTTCCCCACTGGTACTGCTGCTCTCAGATGACAGTTCTGCCCGTAAATCACGACTTGCCTGGTTCGCATCCTCGGTGGTGATAAAATGGCTTGCCATTCCGTGATTCATGACAAAGCTTCCGTACATCGGTTGAGCTACTGGATCTGAAGACGTCAGGGACATCTCGTCTGGCAAAGATGTACAGTGAATCTGTTGCAGCTCTTCCCATGGAATACCCACTCCAATCGCTGTCTCACCCTGGTACGACTTCACAGGGCAAGCTGGATCCTGGCCATTACTAAGAAGTGTTGTATCTTGGTGCTCAGTTCCATCTAAGATATCTTCCGTCAAGTGGTTGCTCGTAGTCACATTTTTGTTCACATCATTGCTATCACTCGTTTCCTCTGCTCTGGCACTGGATACTAGCGAATCAGGTATCATGGCACTCCCTGGCGACTGATCTAGGTTCAATGGCGAGGCGACAATCTCTACTTCATACTGGTTTGGACTGCATGTTTCAGGCACTCTATGCGGCGGTGAGCCTGGCTCAGACTGAGAATCAGATGCCAACTTGCTAGACTTCATGGCATTCTCTTCAGATGACTCAAGATTTATTGGTGCAGTATCCATTACTTTCTTAAACTCGGTAACTGAGGCCTTTGCCTGGTCTTGAGAATGCATTTCAAGAGGTCCATTAGAAGTGCCACATTCAGATTGGGCACTAACAGATACGACAGGGATGACGACATTGCCTGTGGAAGACTCTTGATTTGGTTGTTGATTCTCAACCATACTGTCCGGCTTAGTAGCTGCGGGTTTAGTCTCATTTTGATCGCGTTTTTCAAAAGATTCCTTTGCCGATTGCCACAAACGTGAATTGTCAACCACTTTGCCACACTTGGTGATAGCTGCATCTTCCAGCTGATCGTGACGGTATGACTCACATTCGTTTATTGCAGCCGCATTAGAATCAGCATCTACACAGTTTTCAACAGGAACAAGAATTGCAATGTCTCCTATGAAAACACTGGTGAACTGACGGACAACGTTTGCTACTGATGAATTACCAAGCAGCTCAGGAGCGACTGGAGGCTGCGACTTCTCATGTGGGCATTCACTTGGCAAACTATTTTCTTCACCAGGTGATTCTCCTGGTTCAAGCTTTGGTTTAATTCCTTCTGAAGAGACACTGCCAACTGATGTTTCAGTAGTCTTCTCATCTGAATGTCCCTCAGAGGTGTCTTTTGATTTAGGTGTTTTCTTCTTACTAGCTTCATTTTTGCTCCCTCTTTTTGAAGATATGGGCTCCTTTTTCATCCTTCCCTCTTGTTTACTTTCTTTGAATGGTCTCTTAAGTTTGCCACTCTTTTCGCTAAACTGCTTTGGTGCACTCGACGTTGAATTTGAAGATCGGTCTCTGACGACAGCTTTCCTGGCTTTTCCCTGAAGTCTCTTACTGGTGGCTTCACCATTTCTACCGTCATGCTTCTGAGAATGGGAATGGGCAATTGCAGCTTGGGGTTTCCCTTTTGGACTCTCGCTGCCCGTTGTCTTAAGCCACTGTGTAGACGAAATGTCTTCAACATCCATGCTGAGGGGTGTGGGAGTTGTGCACTTCAGGGTAAAGTCTGTCCGAGGTGCAGCTGTTGCTACCTCATTCTCCCAATCCTCGTCAGCCTCAGCCTGGTTAGATGACTTAGCAACTGGTAGGTTATTTGCGGCAGACATCTTTGGTTGCGGTTTGTGTGCAGGATTATCAGGCTGCAAAACCTTGCCATTCTCTTGATTTTCCGATGACACTTGTGTTGTTGGCTTTTCCTCATAAAGTCTTGACAGCTCTCTAGCACCTTGATTTTCAAAACCTTGTCCACTGAAATGCAATGCCATGACCTTTGACACTTTCCTTTCAATGCCATAGGTTTTCATAGTTTCATAGAAATCTAAGAATGAGCAGCACTCTTCAAAGATCTTCCTTAGAGTGTTGTAAGTCACACCTTCCTTCAGCAGTTTCTTGATGGACATATTCTTACTGCAAGCATCCAATTTGTGAAATTTCTCTACAAATGGAACAGAAAATTAATTTACTCTTGCATGACAGGAATTTGAAAATCTTTTGAATGAAAAATTGTGGTAGTCTCAATTCACTTGTAAAATGCTAAATTTCGTTCAGGCTTAACTACCCTACACTACATGGAGGTCTGTTGGAAAACCTTGATACTACTGATCCCAGACGTCTGTTGAAATGGCTTTATTTTCAGTCCATTGTACACACCGTTAGTTTCATTTAGAGATTCGAAAAAAGTGATCATGTGATGGGGAATTTCACAATTGTGTGATTGACTCTTTCCTTCTGTTGTCACAGTTTGTTTGCAAGTTTGTTGAGTTTTGCACTTTCTAGCCAGATCGTCATCTCTTCTCGTCGCGCCAGTAGGTGCATAAGGCTGTCATGCTCTCAGCCCAACACTGTCTGTTTTGCGCAGCTGCCTTGGTTGCGCTCCAGCTCTTCCACCCAGCCTTGTTCCTTTCTTTCTCAGCAGTCTTTCTCCAAGTGGTCTTGGGTCTCCCCCTCTCCTTTCTAGCCAGATACAATTCAAGATATGTCACAGAGAAGAGTTTGAAGGATGCAAATTCCATCCCATGGACCCGATTTGCCTTGAACTTGCTGCTTTTGAGGAATTTGCAACAGCTGTGCTGCAAACTGTAGCCAGGAGATGTGTGTCATCAAGCAATCACTTTTTTTGAATCTTTGGCTGAAACCAATGGTGTGAGAAACGGCCTGAAAAAAGATGCTACTTCAACGTCTGAGATCAATAGTAGCACTTGATCTTACTTGGGAGTAATTACTTGGTAAACAAAATTCTTAGAAAATGCAGAGCACACACCTTCCAAAATAGCTTGTTGCTGTTTAGATCCATTCTGAGAAATGTAGTACTCCAATCTACAAAAATAAGAAAACAGAGTTAAAATGAACTTCTTACACACAACTCCGAGCCATGCCAAACTAAAGCATGCAACACACTCACTAACACTGGTGGAAGGGTCCTTAAATGGATCCAGTTTAAAAAAAAAAGAGGAGAGGAAAGGGAGAGGAAAAGGGAAAGGAAAAGGAAAGTAGTTTTTTTTTTCCAATAAAAACAATGCTTAACTTATGAGTAAACATATAAAAACAAAATTCTATGGGTGGGTAGGTTAGTTATGGAGGACAGAAATTGACCTTTACACCCTCAAAGAGACTCAGCCCCAAGTTATTTATAAGGAAACATCTTGCACTTCCCTTAAAATCTTCATCCAATGTAGAAATAAATTTTGGAAGCAATTTAAGGAAGCAAACCTTTCTTTGGTAGATGAATACTTCATACGATGTAGCAGTTTTCTTAGTGGTGTCTGAGTAAAGATCTTTACCATTCCATCCACATCACCCATGGCTCTGTGCCTGTCTAAAAGAGACAAGGTTGAAACTAAATATTCTTACTTCATATTATATTGGCTGGTGGCAAAGTACATAGTTCAGTCTGGTTTCTCCCATTTTTAATAGCACTTCAAGTATTTACCTGCCAAAATTTTCTTTGGAAAGAATTTCTTAAATAGTGCGTCAAGTGAAAGTCTTGTATTGTCCAACAGCTTTTCCCCATTGTCTTTCAACTAAAAGAAAGTTGAATGAAAATTATGTTATTAACAATGTTAACAACACAAATTTGTGCAAATGCTGCTTGTCATTAACACAAGCTACTGAATTGTTGACTAAGCTAATCAGTCGTTGACTAACATCTCTCTACCAAGCCTTACATACAATTCACCATTACTGTTTTTTCAATACCAAATTATAAGTATTGAGAAGTTTTCAATGAATTTAATGATAAAACTAATTGCAAGGCTGTGGTCTAAGGAAAATTATGAGGAGCCCAAAAGGTTCCTATCCATGTAATCCTAGATGCCCAGCACGTAAGCTTATATGAAAAAAGTATGATTCTCCAGATACCCAAAGGCAAAAGTTAGTTGCCTGTGGCACCCAGGTGCTTCTAGAGCACATCCCTGAATTACATTAGAGCTTGTTTGTAATGGCGTTAAAAATAAAAATAACCAACCTCTCTACAGAACAACAAGCTATCTGCGAAATGAACATTGTGTTGCGTCAGAATAGAGTGATGGAGTCCAGATCTCTCCATGCTGCTCAGTAAAATCAAGAAGTCAAATTGATAGCCATAGTGTGCACACAACACTGAAAAAAAACAAAAAACAAAACAAATAGAAAATAATGGTTATTATTACAGCCAAATGTATATCATAGTTTGGAAATCTTATTTTTTTTGTTAAAAAATCAAAGCAAAGATGAGATCCCAATAATAAAGCTGTATATGCAATATTACTCTCAAAGATTTTCTGTAAGGTAGAGATCTTTAGGACAAAAACAAAATCCAAAAATACTATGTACACTAAACATGTTTTAAATTTCAACTTTCATGTGCTACTTTGTATTTTCGTTTAAACAAAATAAATACACTACAACTACACCACTGTTCAAAAAAAGTATAGTTCGTACAATGCATTGAAATATTACATATAACTACACAGCTGAACTTACATCAACTGATGGAACCAAGCTCATGTAACTTTCATTAATTCATTTTTACCTGCTACTGTTGTCTTAGAGCAGTTTTTGGTTGAGTGTCAAAAGTAATCACTCCAGGCAGTTAATTTGGTTTTAGTTTTGGTTTAAATACTGTTTATGATTGCAGGAGTAGTCTAATTGGTAGGTAATTGGTTTGGTTTTAGTTTTACGACACTCAATTGAATACTGCTCCATTATGATATAAATGACACGTTTCTGTTGGCGTAAGCACTTTTCTAAAATACCAACTAAGTTGGTATTTGTACTTACCTGGGAAAAATGACTTCCCATGCTTTTTCTTTGCTAGCTTAACCATGCCATCTATCCAAGAGACAAACTTCATCACCACCTCTTTGAAGTAAGGCTTGTTTCTGAGGTCTTCCTCTGAAATTGCACATTCTTTGGTTGCTGAAAGTTGCATGAAAATAACTCACATGTAAACATATTAAGTGCAAAGTCTGTCTTAGAGGTGATCTACCAGGATAGTACTGAACTGTATTTTCAAAAGAGTAAAAGTTTCAGGTCAATTTGAGGCAGAGAGAGGCAACAGAAATCTCAGCTATGAGTAAATCTTTGAATGAGTAAAAGGCATACTGAATAATAATTATAATAACTTTACAGACAGTGTTCTCTTTCAGAGGTCTCCTTGCCGCTTTTACAGTATAGTTACTATCTTTCATTATTTACGTGGCAAATAAATGACGATGATGATGATGATGATGATGATGAAGACAATGACGACGACGAGGAGGAGGATGATAACAATGATGATGTATACAGGGCGTGAAATTATTTTCCGACTGGCCCCAGTCAAGTTGTCCTGTCAAATCTATTTTTGCTTGGACAAGAAACGACTTTGGACAGAAAAATGCTTAATATCAAGCAAGTACATTTAGTGAGCTTTTATTATATAGAAGTAGCTCATAATCAGTGAAAAAAGTATGGAATACATGGCACAACCACTTTTTCCGAACCCTGAGGTAACAATGCAATGGACAAGCATCACGTCCAGAGGGAGATGTAAGAATGCCAGGACACTAGGCAAAGTGAGTGGATGTGAACAGTATGGATATTAATATTATTTTGGTATTTTACATAGCAATGTTCCTGTCTTTTTCAGAAGGCTGTCCAACAGTCTTCTTAATAGTTAAGCTTATTTTAAGTCAAAGAAGCCATGATTTTTGCTGGTTATAGTATGTATTACTTCCCTTGTATCTTCAAATAATTGTGGAGCAAAATTTTATGCAACAGCATTATGAAAACAAATTAATGATCTGCATGAGAGCCCATTTAAATGTGTCAAAATCATGAACAAATCCACCAGTAATGATAAATCTGAATCATGATTGAGTTATCTGCAATGATCTCTTGTAGGCAATTGAGCTGTGCCAATTGGCAAGGCTCTTTGGGCTGTGTGGATTTTCTACCTGGATGTTATCGTTATTGAAACCCCTGAAATACTCCTAGTTACTTAATGGTTTAATACTTAATGCTTTAATACTTAATGCTAATTATTATTATAGGGAAACCAAGATAAGCTTGAGCTGTATGGACCACTTACTTTGACATGGAATTCTAAAACTCATTAATAATTCATTAAGTTTAAACAAAGGAAATCATGACTGTGATGGTGTTTGGATATCTGATCTAAATTAGCATAGATTTTTTACAATTTTAGTTCTCCATTTTCTCCATAGTTTTAGTTTCGATTGAGAAGATATCTCAAACATGAAAGACAGTGTTTGACCACATTTCCAAACACCTCGAATTTTGTCAAAATACTCTGCTATGTGTTGTATTTTCAACTCTCTTCTCGGAGTTTGGAAATGTGGTCAAACACTGTCTTTAGTGTTTGATATATCACCTGAATACCCTGGAGCTATTTATATCCAATGAAAGCCAAGAGCCAAATTAAGAACTTAAGTATTGGCATCTTTCCATTAATTTTGTAAACAAGTTAATACTGCAATATGAATTAAAATTATTTAAACCCTCTTCAATATACCAGGGAAGCTATAAGAAGTAAGGTAATATGTCATTATTCACATTCTTTCAGTTTGGATGTATTCAATTTTTTTGCAGGTCACAAAAATGCTGTCAACATTTAGATTTACGGTGACTATTGAATTTTAAATTTTCTATACATGATGTTTTGAGGCAATGCTGCCGACAAATATCACTTGTAATTTCTTTTTAAATTGAGAGTTTGCCAGCTCTTCTACTGTCTGGGGAATAAACAGCATATAATATGTGAATATTCTTGGCATAGTTTCAGCAGAAATTGCCAAAGACTATACAAAATTTTTAACTAGAAAATAACAATTTCCTCCATTTTCACGTTAAACTGATTGAATTTTCATTACCGATGGCATTTATCCCAAGTTAAATGAAAATAACAGAACGCTTGGGTGAGTTAAATTGAATAAATCACAAATAAGCCTTGTTCATCAATGTACGCCATTGTGTTTAAAGTCGCTCTCTGTCTCTTGAATAGACGTACTGTTCCTTCCTCACACAATTTTGTCATCTTCTAAAAGTTATACAATTTCGTTAAGCAATTTTAAGGAGGGAAGCTTAGACAATGCAACCCATAAATGCATATTTCTTCAATTCTCACAAACAGAAAAGGACGCTTTACTCATGAATACATAACGAAGCTTGTGACCAAATGCACATGCCGGAAATACCGACATGCAAACGCAGGTTCTAGTTTGGACAATCTCCAAAAAGGAATTTACGAAAAATCATTGCTTTGGGATCCTTAGCAGGCTTATTGCTCTCTGATACTACACAGAGTTTATTAAAATCCATATTTTAGGACACAACAGAGCAAAGCGAAAGCTTTCAGCGTTCGTGACATCTTGCATAACTAGACATGTTCGTTGCGTGCGACGCCTCGTAAAAAACGATAAACAAATTTTCTCTTAATTATAGCTAGCTTTCTCTAGTTTTATACAACACTGAGAAAACCAAGTTCGAACTCAAGTAAAACGATACTTCCTTTCTTGAAAAATACCAGAGGTGTCATAAAGGTCACAAATTTGCTGACGGTGTAGATTTTTGCGCTCAAACTCTGACGCAACAAAAAACTTACCGAAAGCACAAAGCGGCTGTTTCGTGTTTATCAGTGACTGAAAAGAGCCTTTCACCACATCAGGGTGGCACTTGGCAGCAATTTCGATGATGTCTCCACGGTAAACATTCCCGTTAGCGGCTTCACTATCGTAAAATATTACCAAGGGTTGGACCTTTGCGTCTTCCTTCACCGTTTCTGCCGCCATGTTCTTTTTTCCCGGGCATTGTATGCAGCCTCGTCACCAGGGCGATGTACCCGTCCCAGGCTAGCTCAACTATCGCAATTCCAATATGGCTACCAACCCAACAACCACGAAGGTAAGTCAAGTGTTTTTCTCTTTCCTCCGGATTTCTTTTGAAGGCGCAGATTTCTGCTGAATTTTCCCTGAAAGTATTTTTCAAGCATCGAAAATTGTATCTTTTCAATTCAACGTTAAATTTTGTTGACTTGAAGAACAATGTACCATGGTCTACCATTTGAGGCGGTTTTGGTACGTCTTAGGGTGTTTAGCCTCAAAAGGTCCACAGCCGGAGCTTTTGCGGTACATTTTAGAGTGTTGAGCTGAAAAAAGTTGACAGGAAATGATGTGTTGTGTAAGAATTTGTACCTTTTAGGGGAGAAAAAAATAGCTACCCTAAGGGTACATGTGTAGGATACTCTAGCTCATGTGCATTAACAGACACGAGCCGATGACAGTGGTGTGAGATACCACAGGTATGCCAAACAAAAATTCAAGCCACCCCCATAAAATAGGATCTTGGTACCTTTTAGGGGTTCTTTTGAGCATCCTCATCCTTCCCTATTGGAGTCCCCCCCACCTCCCCCCCCCCCTTGCCCAGCAGCTGGTATAGAATGTGTTATATAGCCTGCTTGCAAGATCATTACCAGACCAAACAGGTACTAATTTCACTACCTGTTCTTGACCAAATGATGTGCTATGAAGCCATTGGAGTATTCTACATGTGCACTTTCAGTAACCCAATAATTTGTAATCAGACACAATAACAACTATAATGAGAAAATTTCAACTCGATTAAAGCTTAAGTAATTTTAACGTGTAATGATTAAATGACACCTTTGGTATGTTTTTTTTTTTAGATGGAGTTTGCTGTGCAAATGACATGTCAGAAGTGCGTAAATGCAATTCACAATTCACTTCATGGAGCAGAGGGTACATCAAGCTATTTTACATTATTAGTAACTAATCACAAACAATAAAAGTAATAAATAGCTTTATAAGGATCACTCATTGAAAGTGCAGACTGGAGAATGCGATTTTTGCAGCCTTTGATTTTTATACAAAAGATGTGAAAAGGGAAAGAGGGGAAGATGGTGCTATAAAGGTCCTCAGACCATGCACCTGCAGTTTATTACAAGTACCGTGCATTTAATTCATTTCCTTTGAGGTCACTCATTTATTATATGATAATTTTTTTTTTTTTTTTTTTT
>Ga0126339_10002576_pt1 | contig 13035 bp, 5 predicted proteins | sample OrbTmetagenome_2_FD_92532 | JGI IMG/M metagenome (GOLD analysis project Ga0126339, IMG submission 92532) | Coral microbial communities from Petempiche,Puerto Morelos, Mexico - Orbicella T R C metagenome | ecosystem: Host-associated > Invertebrates > Cnidaria > Coral | place: Petempiche,Puerto... | reverse complement strand
TTTTTTACATATATATATATATATATATATATATATATATATATATATATATATATATATATATATATATATATATTATTTGTTTGTTAGGAAAGATGACGAGACGATTTTGCTGTCATTCAATTGCAGAAGCATCAATAAAAAAATGACAATAAAAATAACAATAAAAATATTTGTGTAGCGCCAAATCCAAAGATTGTCCATGTCGCTTTACATTAAATATTATCAAAAATCTAAAAGAAGGGAGAAAAATGGGAAAAAAGGTAATAGGAAAAAACTTAGTTAAAATTGTAAGACATTTAAACATATTTATCATATAAAAATTAAAAGAGTTAAAAGCTTGTTAAAAAAGATGTGTTTTTTTTAAATGTCTTTTAAAACTGTCAATGGTGCAGCAACAACAAACATTCTCTCGCCATAAGTCTTTTGTCTCGCTTTCGGGCTCGCCAGATGGTGTTGAGAAGACGAACGGATGTTTGTGTCCGTTGAGAGGTGTGATAATTAAGTAAGTCACTGATGTTGCAAGGCGCTGTTCCAGTATCAGACAAGTAGTATTAGTGCGGAACTGAGTTAAAACTTGTGATGAGCTGACTCGGCAACGCCACAAATTATGAAAATACCGTTAACTGTTTCAAGTGTATTTCTTTTAAGCAAGCGAGAATTTTAATTTAATAAACGAACTTCGTTGTCATGGGTATGGGACTAAGGTCTATCAATGTACAAAGTATAGGCGAAATTGAATTTTGAGCTTTGTCCGCGATTTCTTCGATTCCTACTGACATTTACTCTTAGGTATTAGAGAAGACAAAGCAGCTTAATTTAGTATTGACTTAATTTTTGTTAGCTGCGAAGAAAAAGACTATTATCGTGTCCTTTCGGTTGGAAAGTAAATTCGTTGCAAATTAACTATAACACAACTATTTCAGAACCAAAGATTAACCTTATTAGTGATAGTTCACACAACATATCTCAATTCAAAAATGATCTTGCTTAGCAAATTGGCATTGTAATGGCAACGCCAAAACTTGTACTCTGATTGGCTAATATTGCCTTCAAACAACACACCTACTCAACTTGTTTGAATTTGAACAAAAACTGCGTCACAGCTGCGCACCTTTCCTATAATCAATTCTTGTTATGTTATAAAACAATACAGTAACACTCCCAATATCTAACTTTTGGTCGCATTTATTTCCCTTTGTCACTTCACTTCACAGAACAAAATGCAGCAACTTCTTGCTATGCTTGGGAAGCTCGTTCAAGCTCTCCTTCAGAAACTACCTTACTGGTGGAAGTTACCGACTGTTTTGATGATTTTTTACCAGTTTCAACAACGAGATTACCTCATGAACAACAACTTATTCGATGGCTACCCTTGCGAAGTCACTGGACCTAAGCAAGATTGCCAGGACCCCGTCATTGGTAAATATATCAGGAACGTAAAAGCTTTAAGTAAAATTCGAACACAGTACCAAGAGTCAAATCAAAGGGTGGGCTTTCAATAATTATTGTGAATTAAGATTAATGTTTATAAGCTTGTTTGCGTTCCACAGTGCCCAACGCCTAATCCGGCAGGGATTTTTACCTTGACCAAAATTTACAGGACTGTAAATGTAAAATTCATTAGTATTAGTATTAGCTGCCGACGCCGGTCTTGGCGATATCATTAAAGACAAAACCGTACAATTTTATTTCGCAATACAAAGCCCTTCTTTTGTAATCTTTCAGTCAGAATAGCTGTTCATTTTCTACCATTTCAACCTACTGCTATCGACGTTTTGAATTTACAATATCTTTAAGACTAAGTCAGACGTGAGCTTCTCCAATTCTCGGTAAACATCTCACCAGTGTTTTGCACCAGGCCACTATATCGCGCAGTCGTGGGATTCAAAGCATGCTACTAACTAATTCAGACTAGTTGCATGTACTACCTTCGCCGATTAAGATGATCATGTGACTTATTATTATCCAGTTTTCTGAAATGAATTGCACTCAGTTGACTAATATTACAATTTCGGGACATAATTTTCATTGCAGGTCACGTGTCTTTGGGCTGCTTCTTCAACAAGAAGTGTTCACCGCTGTCCTATTTGTATGAAAAAGACGGGCTCACGAGGGACGAGTGTGTGCAGCATTGTAAAGACAACAGATACCCGTATGCAGGTTTTGACCACTGCCGCAAATGTTTCTGCGGTACTAATTTCATGACATACGCTCAAATCAATTCGAACGATTGTAAATCGAAGTCAAAGTCAAGGTGTAAGAAAATCAAACGTGGATGTGAAGCTTCTTCGCACATTGAACTCTTCAGAACAAGTAAGAGTTATAGCAAAACGTACATGTACATTCGCAATTGTGTCCTCACTTTTCTGCAAAGCTACTTTCTTTACTTACAGTAGGTCAGTTTCATGTTTCCATTGGGGGACAGAGTTAAATCTGCATCGCTGTGCTTACATGAACTTTGGGCGTTAGCTGACGTTACCATTTTTAATGACTGAGCAAATGCCATCAACCTTTCTGATTTTGTCAAATTGACCGTTGTTCTAGACTCCAACGCTGACGCTCTTTGGGCTCATCACACTGAATCTTCCTAAAATAGAGTGACGAGCTCAAAGGCTAGCTCTGACGATATTTTTACATTGGCATGGTTATTTTTTAGTTTAAATTTTTTTCGATTTTTAATGAAAATTTTACACTTTGTGCGGCAACTTTAAATTTTAAGACAATTTAGTATTGTTGTACTGGCCGGGTTTTGATTACTTTTGGTACATGTAGTTTCCTGGGAAAATTCAGTAATTTAAGATGACGGCTGTTGGGAAATCCTTCTGAATTATTTTTTCAAAAAATTTTGATCGACTTATGAAATGGTTTTAGGGTGCATTTTATACCACAAGATTGAGAACGATAGAATTGTCGAAATAAATCAAGCCCTCGTCAAGTTCGTCAAATCAGTGACAGGAATAAAGTCATCATTTTTCTCGCAGTACCTTTCAACATAGCTGAATTCGAAAAACCTTGCTAACCAAACATTTTCTCTCAAAACAATGATTATTGCGTGAAAAATATTTCACAGTGTCTTTAACATAGTAAATAAAGGGGAATTATGAAGCCCGGCAAACATCAAAGGAAGAAACAAAAATGACATGATCTATATTGGAAGGTCCACGACCGTGCACCAATCATTTGTTTTACGGTCATACGCTATACATAAATTACGAAACCGAAACGTTTCTATATCAGTGGTTTGTTCCTCAGCCCGAAGTGAAGAACTATTGTATTTTGTGCACGGTCAAGGCCAAAAAATGGAACAGGAACATACAACAAAGAAGTTTGTTGAGTTCCATAGCCATTCCCCTCTATTAACTATGTCTTAATTGAACTCAGGTCGACAACAGGTAAAATTCTACACCGCGGGACCAAGTGATTGTAAAGCTATAATTGTGAATATGACTCTTTTAACACAGTGTTCTGTACCGAACAAATGACGAAAACGAGAACTCATGACGGAACATGCAACGATCTGAATCAACCAGCGTCTGGAAGCAGGTTCTATCGGTTTGGACGAAATGTAAACCGCACCAAGACATTTGAGGACAAGAAACTTTTGGAACCATGCCCTAGGGAGTTAAGCAGAAGGTGAGTTTGAAAACAGAGAAAAATCACGTGCCCTGATCGATCTTTTAGATAAGTCAAATCAATTAATCCGTCCCCCTCACATTTGTTCATGTGCAGACAGTACTTCGTTAACGGACCGATGTACTAATGATGACCACTTGAACTTGAACTTTGAACTTAAATTCTATTTTTTTTTCTTACATACAATTTCTTACCCTCGCAACTAGTTCCAGAACTAATCAAAGCGGGGGCATAATAAGAGTCCTAGCTGGAACTGGAATATACATTTGCATGCGTAAGACGAGGGCGCTGGAATTATAACTAATTGGAATGTGAGGTGCATCTTTCAGAGTAAGGAACAGAGATCAAATAAAAAGTGTGGCTGAACCCATGAAATTGGTGGAATAGATATCGGAAAGATGAGCAAGCATTAATTGTTATAGCAATCCAAACTTCACGCTCAAAGATCCTCATGTAGTTGTTACAATTTAGTATAAGACCTGGAGTGGCAGGAAGGTACTTATGTCTCGAGAGCATTAGGAAACAGAAGCTGCCACTGCAGTAATCACGGTTATGAGGTGTTGTTTTATGATGACAACAAAGCACGCTAATGCTTGTACTTGATTCAATCGACTCTCTAATTTCATTGTTTTCTTTTTTTGCTATATTGTCGCATAAAGAGCTCCTTTTAATGTGATCATGTGTTTTGTTTTTTCCTAAAAAAAAATGGTTTTCTTGGATCTCAGATTGATGACAAGGGATCAGTTTATTCCAGTTAAGCAGCTAAACCTGTTAGCTGCAGGCTGGATCCAGTTCCAGTTACACGACTGGTTTGACCATGGTCCAGTTGATACTTCACGTCGAATAGACATAGACCTTGACAAAGATGATCCTGTCTATGGAGAACACCACGGGAAGATGTCAATTCCACGAACTAAACCGGACAACTGCCCGAGCAATTCGGTACAAAGAGAACTAAGTGCTTGTCTTTTTTCTTCTCATTCAGTAGAATGTAATACAAGCGATAGTAGTATTCCCAATATTTCTTGGAAAATCCCTTTAAACTTGAAATTAAAGGTTAAGGAAGGCGCTCACTGTCTTTTTTTATTCATAGACGATGTCGCTCAGTGCTGAAATAAAAGAAAAATGACAAAAAATTTTTTTTACACAGGACCTGCATTGATAGCAGTTTTTTTCCTTAAAACTGATGCAGCCATCCTGTATAAATATATTTTAATTATTATTATTATTGTTAATTATTACGTTTTTGTTAGCTTCAAACGAGAATCTATTTTCATTTGATTCATTTACAACAGAGACCATGGGATGTGTTATTTTGTCACGAGCATACGAAACAGATTTCTCAGGATCCCATGACCTCCGTTATCTCTGATCTTAAATGATTTAAAAATCTTTGTGTATGATAAAACTATGGAAGTTTATATACGAAAGCTTACTCTCGAATTTTTGAGACATTGGGCGACAAAACCGACCGCTAAGCATTTGTCGCAAAATCACCCTGAAAATTAGGCCCGATTTCCACCGCTCTCTCGCTACCGATCTATGTTCCACCCCGAGAAGAGTTCGGGAGAGCAGCGCGGACTCGTTTCCCGAACAGCAGCTGGGACTTGAGCCAAGCTGAATATCGAAAACTGCCTATTGTAAGAAATTCTGATGATGTAACTCCGCCCTAAAAATGTATTATTTTCCGCTCAACAGAAGGACACCCCTGCCACCTTTCAGAATGATGTCACCCACTGGTGGGATAGCTCACAGCTGTATGGAAGTGATGAACAAACTAGTGCTAAGCTGCGCAGCTTCCAAAATGGAAAAATGAAAGTTTCAGATAAAGATGGTTTGCTTCCAGTAGATAACAAAACTGGCATTGACCAAACTGGTGAGTTCGGACTGGTATACTATAACGTTTGCCCCATCAGAAATAATGCGTGGAATTTATTTAACAAATAAAGAAGCTTGAGCCGTGTAATACACTCTGATAAAACACGACGGGTGCATTTGAGAACACGAGGGAAATATGGAAGACACGAGCCGCAGGCGAGTGTTTTCTACATTTCTCGAGTGTTCTCAAATGTCCAGAGTGTTCTATCACAGTGTAATACACGACTTAGGCCTCTTCATTTGCTTTATGATATAGATTTTACACGCGCAAAACAAATAAAACACGCTTTTTTCTGTATTCTATACTCTGATAAAACATGGGTTTTTGACCAATCAGAGCGCTCGCAGGGTCCTATCTATATTACAAATGCTAATAATAGTATGTAGCATATTTCATGGCAAATAAAAAAGATCAAGGGTGCCAAAAAGAAATCTATGGCACGGCTATTCCTGTAAGGGAGTATCCTTTTAAGGTTAAAATTATTCGGATCACGCTTAGAACATGATATCGTTGATCAGTGCCTGTAAACTACCTTGTTCATTATAGCTTGCAAGTGCATTGACCTTTATCAAGAGATCAAAGTCTCTTACCTCTATCTTGATATTCATACTTTTCAGTTATATTCTCGAGACAGTCCTAGAGGATTGGTTTGACGGCTCGGTGCATGTGCAAGCTATATTAAACGTTACCCGTGTTTATAAATTGATTGCTTATAAAGGAATCGAAAGGGAGCTGAAATCACTTTTCTGGTAAATTGTCTTTTAATTTTAAATGTCGCATTTAGAAAAAAAAACGAAATTTCTCATTGGAATTCCTATTGTATATTCTCACTGCTATGCAAAACTCAGTTTCACTGTTAATGAGACAATCAGATGCGAGTAGCTAGATAATCTCGTGCGTCTGTCCAAAATAAACCTTCCCGACAAATAATAAACTCGATATTCGATGCTAAATTCGCCACTTTCTATTAAAATTCATTGACATCTTCCGTATTTGGGAATCAGTCATTCTGTTACGTTTGCACCAAGTATATTTCAGTAGTTTAATAAGAAAGGGGGATAAGTGTTTTATGCATGCACACCCCATAACTTGCACATGGGCGGAGCCGTTAAACCTCACAGCGACTTCTTAACATGTCATCTTCTTGTTAATTCAGTTTACCCTGGACTAACTTGTTTTTTCAGGTTTCAACAACAATTGGTGGGTTGGTCTTAGCCTCGTGCATAATATATTCACCCGTGAACACAACTCCATTTGTGATATGCTGAGGACTTATTATCCTGAGTGGCAAGACCAGAAGCTGTATGACACAGCCAGGTATTTAAATGCCAAGATGGAGTTGTTGGCTCTTGCAATTTTGGGAGTTTTTGACGACCAAAAGATAATATCATGATAAAACGGAATAACCGTATGTCGATGTAAGCAGTGAGGGCGCAAGGACCTAGGCCTGGGTGAATGTATTATATCAGTCAAATAACAGCAGCAATATGAAACACCATAGCATCAAATAATTACTTTGGTAGTATTGGTGACAAATGAATGATTGTGAAAGAGATTATAGCCACAAACTGCCTCTAGTCTTATGAATGTTGATCTGAAGGATGTGTTCCTTGCAAAAGTTTATCTGTGGACAAATATATGTTTGCAGTCTGAAGAAATCCTTCTTTAGCAGCTGATGCTTTTTCTGTCTTTTTTCCTGTGCAGGTTAATCAACACGGCCGTGATTATGAAGATTCACACAGTGGAATGGACCCCAGCCATTCTAAATAACAGTGCTTTGCGGGCCGGCGTACGCGTAAATTTTGGTCTCAGTCCTGGAAAAGAAGTATTTGATTGGCTGGCGGCTCATAACATCAGCGTCAGCGCGAGCAGTGGAATACTGAAGCCAATCGTGGGATCTCCAGCGGACTTCAATGGCGTCCCTTTCTCTCTGACTGAAGAATTCGTTTCAGTTTATCGTATGCATCCACTACTTCCTGATGATTTACATATTCGCTCGTTTTCGACTGGTCAGAAGACAGGCAAATCGTACTCTTTGCCAGAGTATTCTTTCGGCAAGGCCAGAAACGTCATGACTCAAAATACTCTTGATGACATTGTGTATACGTTCGGTGTGGAGCACCCTGGAGCGTTAACTCTTCATAATTACCCAAAAGCCCTGATGAACCTACAGCTACCGAAACACCAACAGAAAGGGGAGGTGAGAAAGACATGATCAAACTAGCTGTTGTTCAATCCAAAGCTGAGAATCAAATGAATTTTATTTTGGCTCACATAAATTAAAACCACTCCCCCACAGTGGTATAGGGACCCTGACTTCGATCCTAACAAGCTCAGTCTTTTCTAGACCTTCAGCGCGCGTTTAACACCGATTAAAAGTCATTTTATTTTGCCAGGGCTTTAAGGAAGAGTTCTGTATATTCGAATTTTTGAGAGCCTCAGAAATATCATAGAAAGTAGTGCTCGACGAAAGGCAGACACTAATTACGAACTGGAGAGGCATTATGAAGTAGAGAACGCTTGCGATGCCGGGATAGCAATACTTGAAACTATATTATCAGTCTGTGAGTAAGTTTGTAAGAGTGTAATCTAAAATTTATTGTTGTTTCTAATCTTCATTCACCCTTTTACCATTCAGACAATTGACCTTGCAACTATTGACATTTTACGCGACCGTGAGCGTGGAATCCCGCGATATAACGAGTTTAGACGGTTGACCAGGCTCAAACCAGTGGAGTCCTTTGAAAAGCTCACACCAAACAGAAAACACTCAGATTTACTGAAAGACTTGTACGACGACGACATCGAGAAATTAGACCTGCTGATTGGCTGTCTAGCGGAAGAGCCTCGACCTGATGGGTACGGATTTGGTGAAACGGCATTCAACATATTTGTTCTTATGGCCAGCCGGAGACTGAAAACCGATCGGTTAGTGAAAGTCATCTTTCAATTTCATTCTTGACGTTTGTTGATTATGCACAATTTGAGTAAGTTTTAAAGCAGGAACTTGGATTAAATGGGCTTAATTAATTGACCTGTCAAGACAAAAGACCGTTCTAACTGACACACTGATAGCTACTGATATGACCGACTATCCAAGTTTAAGTCCTAGTCCGTTCTAGTTGTTTTTCAATTATATTCTGTAGTATATGATTAAAACTACTAAAGGAACATAAAAGGGGAGGAATACCACTTTCAAGGAAAAGGGTCTCAGTGTTCAGTGTGATTAAAATGTCGAACTACTCAGTGAAATATAATCTGCAATAAGTCGACAATCGTGCAGTGTCATTTTGTTGCACAAAGAAAAACAAATTGAAGGTACTTTTGCTACAACCAGAGTGTATACAGGTAACCAAAGTTGCCACGGCAATGTTGGATATTAATATTATAAACACTACCCCGGTGAGAGTTTGTAAGAGCTTATCAGAAAATGAGGTGGGTATGAGCTGTCTCAACTTTGAGTACCAAGACAGAAATATGTGGATAGGGACTGGGGACCAGGTACTGCGTGTCCAAGTATACGATAATGACAATTTTAATTTACTACCCCAGGTTTATGACCGATGACTTTACCAGTGATATTTACACACCCGAGGGTTTGAAGTGGATTCAAGACACAGACATGAGCAATGTGCTTATCCGTGCTTTTCCTGACATCCAATGGCTCAGCGGTGTTTTAGCAAATACCAACAATGCATTTTTCCCTTGGCCAGTTCCCGGCGGGGATATCGCTGGATAACGCCTCGGAGTTTTAGAAAGTTTGCTGTCAATTTTTATCGGTACAAACATCATCGGCGCTTCTTTGTGTTAGTTTGAGGTAGACAGTGGTTGTCAAAATCTGACTTTGTGGAGGGAAAAAATTAAAAAAAATGCCATGACTATCAATTGAACTGTGTGTTGATCATGCGTGTTTTTCACTTCATTCCGGTCGTTTGGTTATTTCTTGTTGTCAAGGAAAAATCACTGAGCGTAGAATTGATCTTGAAGAAAAAGTGAGTTATTAAAATCAAGTTTAGTTGCTATTTGCTTAACTGACTACTTCCATGTAAACATGAAATGTCTCATGAAAAAGTTATCTTTACGAGTGACTGGATTCGAGTTCCACCGTACCACTCCACTTTCTTTCACGGTTTTTCTTTTTTTTTTTTTGTGGTTTTGTTGACCTTTTAATGGCCTTTCTATGCAATGGAAAAGTCTCCTCCTCGACGTCGAGGATGGTCTCACACTTAATCTGGTGATTATGAGAAACTGAAAACAGATGACGTCACGAGTAGCTCGAGAACTATGGTCTTTCGGCCGGGATTTTAAGTCAGCGGTCTCCTCGATTATTAGATCAGCAGTGATTTTGGTAATTCTGACTGAGAAAATTACAAATCGTGGCGATTAAAGGATATTTGCCGATATTTGTTTTATCATGATATCGCTGACGTATCATTAGAGCAGCAACCTTAAAGGCTCATCTCAAACACGATTCAATTTGAGCGCCTAAGCGGCCTCGCTGCTCGTTTTCGCGGCGCTACACTGGCTAATTCATAAGGTGAACCCATATTTGTCGGCCAGTAAATTCAGCAAAGAGACATCATTGATTCATCAGAAACAGATTTATGTTTTGAAAATAGAGAGTCCGCTTGGTTAGATACAAAGCTGGATGCAAGTTAGTCTCGTATCAAGCCCTCACTCTGTTTGACGCTCATCAGATCTCACTCTGTTTGACGATGTTTGACTCTGTTTGATCCACTCGGCCGTGGGAAACTGGTTTCTAGATTAGATGTAGGCAAGCAAAGTCAGTACGCTTGAGGTAGAACTGAAGAGCCAATGTAATTTTGATCTTTCGAGACAGCCTTTCTTTTTTGAGGTACTTTTGTCTAAACTTAGTCGAGTGTGTTTGGTTTACAACACGCTGCGTAAACACCAAGTAGTGTGGTGTAGTTTTCAAAATCTCTAACAAAAATAGACCGTAAAAGAAATTCAGATGGTATGTGACATCATAACTACCGATGGATTTCATGGCGCTGGACAAATCAACTAGCTTGACAACAGATCATGGAACATATTGACTGTTTTATTTTCAGTACATTCGTGAAGATCTTGATACAGACCCGATCGTCGTCGGTGAAATCGACCGTGAAAACACAACGTAATAAACAAAAGAGCACCAGTGCGCAGGTGCGCGAAAGTTCAATAATAATGGCAAAACTGGTCATACCTGTTGACTGGAGACAACAAAGATTTACACAATGTGATTAAAATTGAATTCTCCTTTCAATTCTCGACACATGTACCATAGCCTGAGTTGAGAGAATCAAAAACACTATCGGTTACGAAAACAACAGGTTAAATCTCCCAAGGATGAGTAGAATTCAGCGCGAGTAATTGCCTGCTGCCAGACTGAGATTTTTGTCGGTTCGGCGCTCGATAAATCTTTAGTCTACACTTCAACTATGCCCGCATTCGAGGTTTAGAAAACAGCAGTTTTCAAAGGACCAATAATATGGAAACTAGTTGTTTGCGCTGGAGGTTGAGACAGTAGAGAGAGACTTTCATTGACGCAGTATAGAACAAAGGAAGCTCCGACGATGACATCGACTGCGATTCAAATGAACTCTCAAAGGTAAGCACAACCACGTAAATAGACTAAAACTGGTAACGAGCGGTTCATCCGAAGACTATTTTGTAGTGAGAAACCTTGTTCAATTCATTGGTTTCATCTTGAACGCCGCTTGAACCTATGTATTACTGAAAGTCTACGGGCGTTAATGCATAAATATTAGATCAAAACCGAAAGATAATATATCTTAGGGTGACAAACCATAAACATCCAAGTTTGCAAAGGGAAATTGACTATCGTTCACATAGTAATACTTCAACTGAATTAAAACGTTCATCTCGCCTTATTTACAAATCTACCTTAATTGTTTCACTTATGAGGGGATCAAATTATCGCTGATGTTTCTATGCACACAGCTGCCTTCGGCTAAAGGTTACGATTGCTGGACCGCTGGTTGGCTCGCACCAGATATCAATCAAGATATCTACTTCTATCTGAAAATCCAAACCCTCTAAGGCCTTCTGATATCTCATGGCTGGCCTTCTGATATCTCATGGCTAGACTTACGTTGTAATCTTCATAAACTAGTGTCCATAACCACCCTATATTAAATAATAAATTATTTTCTCCGAAAGGGCAGAAATTTACCACGTAGAATTATGCGGCGAACTATATACCCTTTACAAGTTTCTTTAGCATTGGCGAAACTATAGATAAAGAACTCAAACCAAGCCAAAACCATGCGAAACCAAACACAAACCAAACCCTAAGAACAAAAGAGGTGTAAAGTAAAAAGGAGCGAGTGAAAAAAAAAGAGGTTTTGAAGTGGTGCAGATCAACCCAGAATTATTAAACGGGAAATAAGTGTTAAGTAGCGCAAGGATATCCATACCTTGACTAAATTGGATAGTTATCTACAGAAAATCAAACGAGTCTCTGTTAAATAACAGCCGTGTATTTTTCCCGGCGATGAATTACCTCAGGTTATAAAACGAGATTCAAATTCAGTTACAGTAAATGTTACCCTGGGCACGAGCTTCTGTTTTAATGGTCTAAGATCACCCAAAATCCCGTTCAAATATAGCAATAGGACCATGCCTACGCTGATGTACAACCGTGATTACATCTAGTCCATGGAAAATACGGTCACTTCGTTAACTGCAACATCTTTTCTTCGTACCCCTGGAGATTCTCACGGTAGGGTGCCTTTGCTGTTGCAATTTTAATCGACAAATGTTGTTTATCTCACCTTAGTGGAAATTTTCCTAACCATACTTTAATTAACTGTTTTTCTGTAATATATATTAAACAGCTCGGACTGAATACCATCACATCTGAAGATCTGAAAGGAAGCGGGTAACTCCCAAAAGATAAATGGCGCTGATAGTCGATTTGATTGTGGTGTGGTTTGTTTTCTGGAGTGCCAAATTGTGGGTAATAACAGGTAAGCATTTTTTAAAAACACCTGTTTTTATTACGATGTATTTATCATGTTACAAAATGTGTCGGCCAATGTTGCCAGATTGTTAAATTTCTTACTCCCTTTGTCTGCAAATTCATTTAAAATTCATTCAAAAAACTGTACATTATCATCATCTTCTTCTTCTTCTTAGCTTCTTTTGACGCCACTGAGCGCATAAGCGAGGCCTTAAAATTCTACATGGTAGCTTCTGAAAAGACAGGTTTAGACTCGTTTTTAACTTCTATATTTACGACTGCTTTACTTACTTACTTCTGATTGGCTGACTAAACTGATCGACTAACTGACTGACTAACCGACTGACTGACTGACTGACTAACTGACTGACTGACTGAATGACTGAAAGAATGACTGAATGACTGAATGACGGAATGACTGAATGACTGAATGACTGAATGACTGAATGACTGAATGACTGAATGACTGAATGACTGAATGACTGAATGACTGAATGACTGAATGACTGAATGACTGAATGACTGAATGACTGAA
>Ga0126339_10002575_pt1 | contig 13035 bp, 8 predicted proteins | sample OrbTmetagenome_2_FD_92532 | JGI IMG/M metagenome (GOLD analysis project Ga0126339, IMG submission 92532) | Coral microbial communities from Petempiche,Puerto Morelos, Mexico - Orbicella T R C metagenome | ecosystem: Host-associated > Invertebrates > Cnidaria > Coral | place: Petempiche,Puerto... | reverse complement strand
GCTAAGGCTAGTCGAATTGTTTACATTTCCTGATTAAACAAAATCTCCTCGAAAGGTCAAATTGGGTCAACTTGCATGGGGTCGCTCGCCTTAGAAATAACTTTTGCCAAGAAAAAAATTATATCATGTTCAAAAACAGCTCTTTTACTTGCCAGAATCGAATTTTGAAAGAATTCGACATAATACCGAGTATGTTTTGAGATATTTGAAAACGGTATGGAATTTTTGATTTTCAAAGTCTAGAAACTTCGTTTCTCTTCGCTTGCTCTCCAGGAATTCGGAATTACAATTGTAAGTCTAAAATATCATCAAAGCAACTTAGAAATACCTCCTAAATAAAATTATAAACTAAGGAGAACCATAATTTGCTATGCGCCTTCACGCGAGTTCGATTATCTGGTCGAGAAATTTGACCTCATTTCTGTGATTTTTCGGCGTGACGGGTTGTGGACGGTTTTTCGTAATTTTCTCAAAAACGTAAAAACTCTAGAACCTAAGACTTATATCACGATTCTTAGCATACCATAAGTTATCTCTGGACGAAATATTAAGGGATCCACTTTTCCAACCTTGTGCCACATTTTTTCAATCTCATTCGGTCCCTATAGACAGTCGCTCTTAAGCTCCCTGTTCTTGATCTCGGTCATTTACGAAGCCCCAAATAACATATGTGAAACACAGCTTGATATGTGCCCTTTTACAACGTCTTATCGTATCCAAATTCGCAATTAGCCAATCAGAGGCCGTGTCTACTGTTCTGATATCCTACGATATCAAGTCACTGACCTGATAAGGCTACGATATGATGCTCACTTGGCCGAATTTGGGTACGGTAAATACCTAACAGTACCTTCTTGGTACGCTTCGACTTCAGGCCCGTTTGGTCTTGCCATAGGAACCATGGCTCGACCAAAACTCGCCTGATATTCCTCCGAAGGTACGATCATATAGGTATAAATATTGCACGAATCAGCAAACTCGTGCTGAATCTTACACAGCTATAGCAGACATCGTGTTTGACGCAGGCTGGAGTGAAAGTCTTTTTGTAAATGAACGGAAGGTTAAACGGTACACTGCAACCATTAGTCTTTATGTAGCAGTTGGACTGTGACGTCACTTCCGGGCTCATCAACAGGATCATCAGCAAGATGGTGGCTAGAATTGGTACCATTCTCATTTCGACTCTATTAAGAGATGAAAGATAAAAAGATAAAAATTCGACATTTTTAAATTCATTGTAAATCCATCTGGCGCCATTTGATAGAGCGGACTAAATGTCTTTCACCTCAATGAATTCTGCAGTAGGAAGTGTTTTGTGGTATCACCGCTAGTTTAGCTTCGAAACGAATTCCGCTCATTCAACTGGTCAGACAACCTCATATATTTCAGTATCTTGCGAAGAAATTCTAGTTTTTCTCAGAAATCACCTTATATTTCAACTGCTTTCAAGTGTCCGGGTATTTATAAATCCGAACAAAACCTGATGTTGGCTTCTGGTGTTTTAGTTCAAACTTTAAATTGTGTAAGTATCTTACACCCTCTGCACCCTACCCCTTCTGTTAGTTCTTTCTTAGTGATAGTGGAATATAGTTCGTGACTAAAAAAAAATAAAACGTACACGCGGGACACAGTCTCGATGATATTCCTGTAATTTTGGTCAATACCGTGCTTAAGGTGTAACTGTGCATAAGATGCTCCTCAGTAAAAACGAATTGCAAAGGGAGAGCAAATTGAGATTACTTTTGGGGGATTTTTCCAAGATGTAACTGACTAAAGAATTTGAAAAATTAACGTCTACTTGACTCATTCAATTTGACTTCTCAAACTCATTAATAATTCATCAAGTTTTGACAATGGAAATCATGACCGTGACGGTGTTTAGATATCTGATCTAAATTAGCATAGATTTTTACGATTTTATTTCTCCGTTTTCTCCTTAGTTTTAGTTTCGATTGAGAAGATATATCAAACACTCAAGATAGTGTTTGAGCGCATTTCCAAACACCTAGAAGTTCGTCAAATATACTCCTCTGCACGTCGTATTTTCAACTCTCTTCTCGGTGTTTGGAAATGTGGTCAAACACGGTCTTTCGTGTTTGATATGTTACAAAACATTATAACACTCCTTTTATAACTTCAGTGCACTTACATAGGGATTTTTAACAAAACTAAAACATTATCATTAGGTTTCCATCGGTGAAAATATGTTTCTAAGGATTGACGTTTGGACGTTAATCGAGATAGCTTATAGTGTCCCCGTTTAGAGCTTGTTATCTAACTTCAAATCTTTGCTTACCTTGTTTAGTGAAAATGAGAAATAACAAGTATACACTGTAAAATGATTTTCTCCTACTAGTACTTACTAAAGCTTTACATGTTGTCTGACCAAAGCAATTTCTGTAAGCCTTTCAGGGAAACAAAACGTGTAACTTAAAAATTGCATTGTGTTTACATACTTATCTTCGAATTCTTCACTGCCCCTCGAGATCTTCAATCTTTGGAAAGCGGTAACTCAAAAGGCGATATAGCGTGATAAACGAACTCGTTTTATATTGCAGGGTTAGCAATTAACCGATACATCCATGTCTCTCACTGGTTAATGAGCTGTGATAGCCTCAAGCACACGGACGCCTCAATTCTCTAGTACCACTTCAAATATCATGTGCGTGCTATTCCATTTAGAATGATAGAGCCACTTTAAACGATATAAACAGTGCTCCTCGCATAAATAAATTCCGAAAAAATTAAATGCTTATCAGCTGGGCCTGTCAAACACATTTCGTGATCATTTTTAATCCCACACCCAAATTGGCAAAGGTTTAAGAGACATCTTTTGACGACACCTTATTCATCACGTAACGATAAGAAAGTGCCTTCGATTGAATAGACTATATTTTTTGCCACTGTCTTTGCCTCAAATGAAGCTCTCAAAAATAAAATTTCCAATAATGGATTCCTCTTTTGGAATAGTAATCATTACGGACCGGATGGGTAACATTTTTTCCAGATATACTAAAAAATTCCCCACACAAGTATGCCGTGCAAATAGAATCCTGCGCTCTGGTTCAAACCAAGTTAGCAGCTTTCCGTTACACATTCTCACCTATTATTCTCACCTATAGTTTACATATTCTCACCTAGACTTGTATTTCCGGGAACTGTGGTGATTTAAATAGCAAACAAGTCTGTAAATATATATCATTCGACAGGCGCCAGGTCAGAACTTATCAGGACAATATCGCCCCAATTTTTTTTGTTCCAGTTGTTTTGTCGTACGACTATGACAAGTTTATTCAAAAAAGTTTTAATTCACCAAACTGTCGGCGAGACATGAAGGAGTTCTCAGAGGTCAGGGTGACTGTGGGAAAATTTATCTTTTTTATAATGACTTGAAAATTAAGCAAACGCACGAAATTAATTTTATGAGCAGTCCATCTTAGGGGTTCTTATTGAAAAGTTCAGACCGCATACGAAACCAATCAGATTACTAGATAATATATATATCGTGCTTTGAACAAATTTTAATTAGCCGTAGTTGACACGAATCGTGGGTGTCACTGAAAATTCGTGTTTTTATTAAAGTTATATTGATATTTGCAAAGGCTTTGGTTTGACGACTTTAAAAAACGCTCAGACAACACGGAATCACAAACAATCTGGTGAGAATTGGCCCTCTGATATAATACTATCTTCCGAAAAGAACGATTATCTATATATGTTTTGTGCCGGCAAATAAATGGATGGTTGTTGTTGTTCTATAAACTCTACCGAGATTGTTAAGGAAAAATTGATCATTTAATTTTGATTCACTTGCCTTAATCGTAGCTTAATTGAAAAAACTTGCTTATTTTATGGTTTGTCAAACATAATTTGTCCGGAAGAAAAAAAATATTATCATACATAGCATAGAGGGTTGTTCGGGGGAAGTTGCCGTCGCTAATGATGTGTGTGAATCTAACAGACGGAGCTAGGGAATTCGACCTAACAAAAACATCAAACCCAGAAATGTTCGCAGACACTGATTATGCAACAAGCCGCCATCTTTTTATTTAGTGATGACTAATTGAATATCAGAGAAGACCTTGTCGGGAAAAGATAGGCGGTAACCTGGGGATGAGTCAGGGGGAAGGTGTTGCTGATTACATATCATGTCCACTACAAGAAGTATGACCATAGTTAATTGAGGAGAATGGTTATGAATCCCGGTAACCATCAAAGGAGCAAACAAAGATGCCAAGATTTATGTTGGAAGGTCTACGACCGTGTATAATCTAATGTTAATCTTGCACTATGCATGAGTTACGTCACCAAAACGTTCCCATTGGTTAGTTCCTATTGTGTCTTGTGCACGGTTAGGGCTAAAAACCCAAACAAAAACAAACAATAAAGAGCCTAGTCTGGCCTCATAACGATTCCTCTCTGTTAACTGTGAACGACGAATTCACGTGCATTGACTTTCAAAGTCTCTTGATTGCGCCCAATGTAACAGGCATTTTTCTAGAATGATTTCCTACACTACATAACAATGAGGCAAGGCTGATTACTACGTAGAAAGGGACAACGACATGATAGCGCCCAAACTGAAAGCCAAGAATTGCAACCGTGGACAGCTGTTTCGACCTGGTTGGGTCTCGACAGCCTGGTGTAGCTGCAAAAAAATAGAACAACCAGCTTAAGGAGCAATTGTCTGGTAATGACCTCAGAAGAAACTCAAAATCGAAATCTATACTATTTTCATTAACAAGTCGCACTTTTTCGGGGCTAATTCATGAAAAGAGAGAGAGAAAACGACAGTAAATGTTCGGGAATAGACGTATTGATTTTTTTCTTTTGAGTTATGTCCAGGAGAAATTTTGACATTCAGGGGTATGATATTCGTTTGCTATTCTTCTCCACGACTCAACAAAAGAACACGAAAGAATTCATGAATCTCCATCAGTATAGCTGTTTATTATGACCAGCTAGGGAATGTACACTATTATTTTTCTGGTCGGCATTGTTTTGCTTTGTTTCTTAGCTACAGTTTTAGCCACCCAAGACCTTCTTGGGATCACCAAGGCTCTTTGTGCATGCATAATTTCTCGAAGTTGGCATGGCCAAAATAGTAGACCGCGTTGTAATAAACATCTGCGCCAGCCTTGCACCGCTTCACCTTGTCCGATACCACTCAGTTGAGCCAATTCCACACGCTTGTCAGAAACCTTTTACCCTTGGTGCTCCGCTCGCACTTTCTGTACTTGTCGTTTTTGAAAGCTGTATCGCCTTGTGCTCGAGTTCAGCCGTGTAGTTGACCCTGTCGTGAGAAAACTGTGCAATAAAGTTTTTCGCTGACTTTGAAGCAATAAAATTGAATATTTATTAGCTCATTACCTGTGAGCTGTCATAGAACTTGGGATACGAGTCAAGAGGCCGCTGCTCCATACACTCTTTTTCATAAGAGTATATTTTATGAGAATATCGAGCCCGAAATTTGCGAAATTTTAAGATTATTTTTAGAAGAAACCCGAGGCTTAGAATTTGAATTGAATACAATTATGTGTGTTGAAAATTTGTAAATACAATACAGTTTTATCTTTTTAACTAAATCGTATATAATTCTTCCTTTCTCTAAAAGACAAATCTAAACAAAAAGGAACAAAATTAAAACAGCACTAGCGGTATGTTCGATGCTAAATTCATTTCTGCAAGAAGTTATATCCTATAATCAAAGAATATTCATAAAACTGAATATTTTCAGCCTAAAATCGACAGAAAAAGAAGAATAATCAGCCTGGACGGGGAAAAAACAACTATTTTTGTAGTAAAAAAAGAGTATCAGAAATTTTGTAATAATGCAAAAGCTCAAAGTTTGGTCATGTTTAGTCTTCATAGATTCGAGACGTCTGTTATTTTTCCAGTCTCAATATAGAACTCTGGTCTGCCCGATAACTTAGAGACGAAGTGAATAATTATTGCCTATTTCTTCACGTATATTAAAATCAAATGCAACTGATCTTACACAACTGTAACAGACGTCGTGCTTGTTGCAAGAAGGGTTAAACATTGTTTTGTATGGAAACGGACAGCCACACGGGATTCTGCAGCCATTGGTATGCACGGGACATGAGCTTGCGGTCGGGTTTGCCTTCGCTCCAAGGAAAACAAACATCAACATGCAGCACACACAGGGCGGAAAGGCGAGTCAAACTATCTGAGTAGAAACATTTACAATAAAGGGGAGGAATTACATTGAGTACAGGATTCTGGGCTATAGTGACCATCGAGGGGTGCGACCATCGAGTGGTGCGACCATCGAGTGGTGCGACCATCGAGTGGTGCGACCATCGAGTGGTGTGACCATCGAGCAGTTCTTTCATCTGATACTACTTTGTTATACTGTTCAAGGCATGCACTGTCAAAGAAAGTAATTATCTAACGCTGAAAACAGAAGAGAATTAAACTAAGGGTACTTACCAATATTTTCTTCCTCTCTCTAGAGACCATGGAATAAAACCGAGTCCCTTACAGACTTGAAATACGGTCCTGATGGGATAGAACCAGATGTTCTTACTTATGCCTTTTCAAATCGTAATTTCCGTATGTTTACCAGCTAAGTATTTCAAGTGGGTTTAGCAAATACATACCACTATGCTGTGTAAACCGAAGAAGATGAATGCGCAGTGAGAGAAGGCGGCCATTGTTTAAACGTGTCTCACAATTTCTCTTTTTGAAGCTTGTTTGTCTAATTATACAGAGTATTGACCGAATTTTAGTTAAAAGCGCTTTTCCTCAGTCAAGGCAATTTGATACCTGTATTTATTATCCATTCTGCACTCAGTGGAGTGCAAATATTGCGCAAAATAACTGCAAATATCCCATTTGTATAGTACGAAAATGGTTAACCAACATTGGGAAAAATGATAGCTAACATTGGCTCTCCTGACCTCTCTCAGAGAACTCACGCACAAAATGTATTTCTTTTAGGTATTTAATTAGGTTGCTTTGTCTTAGTTCCCACTGTGATAATCAGACCTGTATATACCACTTCTTGTGAATATCACACCACTTGACGCCGGCCAGTTTACTCGAGGCTGTTTTTTTTCTTCTTATTGTTTACATCGTTGTTTAAAATTGCGTGTGACATTTTCTTGTATTCTTTGGCTTGTAACCCATATTCAGCGTGTCTCAGATTCTTGTAAATAAACTCGATCATTGCTGGCGGCTCCCTCCACTATTTGTTGTATTACTTGTCTCCTCTACTTATAATAGAAATGTTTTCTACTCGGCTGAGCGAAGCGAAATGGAATAGAAAAAAGCACTGTGGTTAAGTCTGTCAAGAAAGAAAAAAGTTGGATAATAAATCCATAGTCTGCAGTATCGCTGTAGATTTGCTATTATCGTTTGATGCATATAGCCAAGAGCTCCACCACGTGACTTGCAAATAACATACTTATGAATAATGGTCTGCGCATGCGTAGTACCGTAAATAATATTCTGCTCATGCGTAACATGCATAATTGTAACCACGCTCTTCTTGTGAAAAATGACGGATCGCTTCCCTGAACTGTCAGAGAGTGATTTATGGTCTGAAATACATGTGGTTGATACGAAAACGAAAATGTATTTAATGCATGGAGTCAGAAAATACGAAAGGAATTCTAATCGGAGAACTCTCACCTGTATCTTCACGTTTTCGCGACTGATCGAGAAATTTTCAAAGGCAAATTTCCCGCAAGAGTCAACTGCACGCTTCTGATTGTTTTGTAAACAATGAAAACACGCAACGAGCCGAGAAACTCCTTTAAATATGAATTAAGGAAACTTAGTGATCGAATGATGAAACAATTATTGTATTCGGTTATCGCAAAATATCGTGATTTGTCAGTGGCGATTGCCAAAGCCGAAGGCTGAGGTAAATAATTGATCTGCAAGACACTGACAAATAACGATATTTTGGTCAACGTCGTCCAATAATTGTCAATTCGCTCATCCATCTTGCCAAAATTTAGCAAAATTCGTAAGAATCTACGTATAGAGATGGTTTGATTTATATTTTACAGACGGATATTTTGAGCAAAATTGTTATTTATTAGTCTTACACTCACAGTTAATTTTTCCCTCACAGAGAAAAATTAAATGCACTGACTTGAGACGGACACACAGTGACTTGTTATAGGAAGATTAGTTTCGAAAAACATGATAAAAAACTAAAAGTACTTTTCAGTCTTATTATTCCTTCTTTGCCAAGTCGAGCATTTTACCCACCTAACATTTGTTTTTTGCACGTTGATAAGCTTCGTGGGGAAACATCGAAGCACTTACGGCTTGTCAGAGGGTAGCCTGCGTCGCAACCGTTCCCGTACGCTGAACAAAGAGCTTTTTTCGCGTTCTGGCAGAGCGAAAACTGGCACGAGAACAAAAAAAAAAAAAGAAAAGAAAAAAAAAAAATGACAAAGTGGTGGTTTGCTTTGGCCCCAATTTTTGTGCGACCAAATTTTGTTTGCTTGCCCTCTCCTACGGAACATTTTCTGCACAGGCTAGTGCCGGTGGGTCAAGAAATCAGGCCAGTAGCAAGACGACAATGATTGGGTTGGAAAGTCGGGAAAGAAGTGAGGGTGAGGAAGCTAATGGAGAGGTTCGAGTTAACAGGCCAGACCCCTCTCTCCCCGTGGGCTTAGATTTCGTCTGAACACCTTGTCGTCCCTTTCTGTAACGTATATTATCAGTTTGTGTCAACTTGTCTGGAATGTCGTTCGCCGAATATTTGCCAAAAAAAAAAATGATTTCAGTTTCCCAACGAAGTTATTAACAAAGTTTGCAAGGCTCAGAGCATCTATTACTATCCTGGAGAGGGTGCAAACTATAAGGTAGTTGATTAATTCCAGATTTTCCACTTGTTGAACCCTCAGCACCTACATATGGTGTTTAGAGTTTAGTTTAGGGGTTGTCATGAGTGAATTGCAATCCATTCGGCTGTGTCTATTTCATTTGAGTTGCCTTATCTTTTGAAAGGCAATTACTGACCGACCTGACCGATGTCATCTCCGATCTTTAACAAGAACCCATTCCTGTGTTAGTTGAAACTCCTTGGGTTGCGGGGCAATGCGAAGTGGACGAGGGTCAGTGTTCAGAGATCTTCAGATATCCCGGAACTGAATTTTCTTGGCTTCCTGTCCTCGAAAGAAAAGTTGAACGTCTCCAAAGATCTGCAATCCCCTGAGCGGAACTAAAATCTAGTAGAAATGGCGGCAACTGCAAATGAAAGGGCCTTGGGTCCGAGACAGGCCCAATATACGGGAACTTTGAAAAATCTCAATCAAAATGGCGGACGTCGATGATAGAGGTTCGGTCGGCGACGAAGAAGGAGGCAAAGATCTCTGGTATTAAGATCAAAAATGCTTGTGCATCAAAGTTAAGTTTGAGCAGATTGTAATAATGGTGCCTGTGTGTCATTTTTGTTCCGCAGGTCGGCGATTTTGAGTGACGTTTCAAGTTCAGCAAGCCGAAAACTTCCATCCAACAAGTCGATAGTACTGCTAGGTTCGTTTTTGCCCGCTTAACCTTTAGCTTTCTTTCATTCTCTTTTTCCGTTATCTGCATAGTCTTACAAAGTCCTTTCTTCAGGATACGATGGTTCAGGGAAAACGACGTTAATATCCAAGCTTAGAGGAAAAGAAGACGAGATTAGCAAGGGCCATGGACTGGAGTACACATATCTTGAAGTTCATGACGAAGAGAGAGACGGTGGGAAATCGTTTAACTCCAGACTTTAAACTTGGCTTTTTTCCTCCTTATTTTTTTTGACGCATCTCACAATAAATATTTTCTTGGATCCTTTAGACACCACTCGGCTCGGGGTTTGGATATTGGATGGTGACCCTCTTCACAGAAGTCTTCTGCAATACGCACTAACACCCAAAAGTGTTATGAACACTGTTATCGTACAAGTTGTGGATATTTCTAGACCGTGGACTATTATGGAATCCTTGCATTCGTGGACGGAGGTTCTGCGAGAGCATATTCACTCGCTGAAACTTTCACCAAAGGATTTGAATGAAATGGAGGAGCGAAGTAAGTAAATTTGAATTGATTTCGTAAAAATATATTTCGAATTGTGGTGGACACGATCTAAAAAAAATATATATATTGCCATACAGGCGTAGCAAATTGACTTTATTTCTGTTTATATAGCTGTTTCGCAGACTTATGCAGTTGACACTTTGTAAAATGTCAAGTTTTATTTTATATGGTGTTTGTTCGTTCGCAATTTTAATTTTCCAAGAGGACGTCGTCTTTAATTGATAGCCGAGTCGTATCCTAACACATTCGGAAAGCCGTCGATATTGTCTGGGAAAACAAGAAGATCGAAAAATCAATGTATGCTAGTAAAAAGAAAGCAGAACTGTACTTTACTGTACTGTACTGCACTGTACAGTACTCAAGTGTTGTTGAGTTACGAAGCTCTAACGATTTGTACGGTTGATTTACCAAAACTACCATTTACTCGGCGAACAAAAAAATTTATTGGTTGGAAAGGAATGCTTGTTAATTGTTGACGTTTATTTCACATATTTACTTTCGCTCTAATGTGATCAAAATGTTACCTGCGAGGCCATCTCGAGAGAGAAACTTGTTTTGATTTTGGTTTTAATGAGTGAGATCAACTAAAATGATTTAACAGTTGGGGGTCCAACCTCATGTTTAATTAATAGAATAATTTTAGTATTCTAGTCACTTTAATTTAATCTTAATGTGCATAATTTTCCAGTTCTATGTTATGAAGCATTTTAGCCATTTAACCATGCAACCTGCACTCCGTGTGTGTGGCATTATCTCAGTCATTGTAAACAGAAGAAATTATCATTTTAGATAGGGTGATGTTATGAAGATAGCAGAATGTTTTGGGAGGCATTGTGTTACCCTGGTGCAAAGGCAGATTTTGTTTGAATGTGGTCTGTAGTCTTGTAGTGTTGCATTACTGATGTGAAAAATAGGAAAACATAATGGAATCTAGAATATTCTTAATTATATGTACAGTTGTGTGTATCATTATCAATTCATTTGCAGCCAGAAAAATGTTTTACACAAATTATCTTAGTTTATATGGGAATCAAGTGATATTAAGCTGTAATTTTTATTGTATGATCTGTCAATTTGATACCAAGCTGATTAGCTGGTACACAACTTTATGATAACATTCGTTGAATTATTTTGATAAATAACTCATACAGGGAGATGTTATTCTGTTCTTTGTTTAAGTTGGTTCCTTTCTTTTGGTCCTTGAAGTCAGCAATGAAAAATGTATCAATGTACAGTATTTCATCAATTTATTATCCTGGGTTACCAAGCTTTTTTTGTATGGTCCTTCAGTTTTCAAGTTCACTGCACACAGTACCTACATGTACAGTGTTACATAATGAAGAAATTTTGGGCCATTTTAATGTGACAAAACAGTACATGAAATGTGCATTTCAAAAAAAAGAGACTAAATGTTATATACTCTGTTGCATGTATATTTTTGTGCTGGAAATCGATTGCTAATTAGATTGCCAGATCTAATTAGTAAACAGTGTATAGTGTATTTCTGGCTTTCCAAACTTTAAGCCTAATGGTCGTTCACATAAATTTTGCATCAGTTTTTCAAACATTATGATCTTTATGATACCATAAAATTCTGAAAGTAACTACCCTTGTTTGTTATCACTGCCAATAGGTACATGTACATGTATATTACATGTATAAATTCACTAATTGTATCTATAACAAACTTCTCGATCATGATTGGTTCTCTGCGTGCCTATTTATCATGTAATCGGCACGTGATCACGTGGGTGTCCAATTACAGGTATCCAATTTGAACAATTGGATACCTGTAATTGGATGCCTATGTGATTTGCACATCAATTACGCGCGCTTTAATGGCTTCCTTCGCAATGTTCCCTACAGTTTTCAAAACTTATGGAAAGCACTACAGACGTTTTCGCTCAAAAGAAGTTCTCAAAAGACATTTTTAATTCCGAAATTTGTTATACATACAATTAATTAGTAACTGGACCTTGTGTTGTACAATTCAGGGAGTAATCATGCTTGTGATTTCAAATCGGCCTTGTGCTTTGCACTCGTCCAATTTTGAAATTACTCATGCGATTACTCCCTGAATTGTACTCCACTCAGTCCAATTACTATTAAAAATTGACCAGGCCTGTGTTGTTCAAAAGGTGGATAATACTATCCACCATATATAACTATACAGCGGATAGCCCAGTTTGTTTTGTTAACACTTATTGACTGGAGAGCAATTTATCTGGTGGATAGTGTTATCTAGTCTTTCAACAACTGGGGCCAGCTCTTTGTCAGCTTAATGCAGGTACATGTCCATGTAACTAAGCTAGCAAAATATTGTGCTGGTGTAGCAGAGTTGATAGGTTAGAATCCAGCTCAAGTCTGATTTTGTTTTCAGTGTTAGTACAATTGCTTGAAAAATCTCCATCTTATTTGTTGTAGTTGTGCGGCAATTTCAAGAGTATGTGGAACCAGATGAGTCAACTGAGGACAAAAGGAGGTCAGGAATAAAGGATGAGGACAAAGTTCTTCTTCCACTTGATGAAAATGTGCTTACAGATAATCTCGGTATACCTGTGGTAGTAGTTGTCACAAAGGTTAGTATGCAATATTTGTATAATTATTTAGACAAGAGTTCAGCTGTTCAATATATTTCTTAACGATCTGGAGATTAAATTAGGGAACGAGGCACTTGGTTTTAAATATGCTGATGACTGTACGATTATTCAACTGTCCAAGTTAACTTTTTTCCTTAGTGGCCATTTGGCCACTGACTGTTCAGGTTTGGTCGCCAGTGAAAAATTTTAGCCGCCAAAATATATGCATAAATTAATAATTAATTAATAATAAATAATAATCTTATTATTATCAAACTGTATTATTAATAACATTTTCCTTGAACCACCAAGTAAATTGAAGTCCCGTTCAGTGAAAGAACTACCTAATGTTGATTCAAATATGCTTTTATTGGAATGATTGATGATCAAATGAAAT
>Ga0126339_10002574_pt1 | contig 13045 bp, 4 predicted proteins | sample OrbTmetagenome_2_FD_92532 | JGI IMG/M metagenome (GOLD analysis project Ga0126339, IMG submission 92532) | Coral microbial communities from Petempiche,Puerto Morelos, Mexico - Orbicella T R C metagenome | ecosystem: Host-associated > Invertebrates > Cnidaria > Coral | place: Petempiche,Puerto... | reverse complement strand
TACCCGATTAATTCGCTGGAACGTCAGTCGGTCATTTTGGAGTTGACGGCCTCTGCCGCCTTTGGAAAGCAAAATCCAAAACAAAACATAATTTTATCGAATTCTACATTTTATAACCTTTCTATTGATATATAGTTTGTGGGGGTTTCCTTCAAAACAGCGCGCGTACGAATTTTTTTTCTGGAGGACACCCGCGAAGGTTTGAAGTAACCTTAACCTTTTGTCGACATAATTCTATACTTTTTCCAGTTTTCTACATCAAACTGCAAAAATTCATGATTGTTTACAGTCCATAAGCATTCTGGCTTGATTTTGTATTGATTTCTGTTACTTGACGTTAAATCCAAGATGGCGGTTCAAAAATGGTGTCATCTCGTACAGCAGGCTAGGGCTTTCCACAAGTTGCTCGAGGTTGCCTGCAAAACGTTGTTCAAAAGAAAGTCAAAAGTTGCTTTTTGTAACGAAAGTTGCTCAAAAGTTGCCAGAAAAAAAAATTGTTGCTCTCTCCTTTATTTGTACTGATGCAAAAATATGCAAATTGTTCAACAAAGTGAGATTTCTAAGTATTTTTGTGCAATCTTGCGGCGTAACAGCGTTGCTAAATAACTCTGTCCTCAATTACAAAGAAAAAATGTATGAGAAAAGACTACGCATCTATATTAATATTAATCAGATTGTAAAAATTCTTCACCTGTGCTGAGACACTCGAATGTAAATCTTCGTCCGCCATTTTGAATTTTCTTTAAAAAATAACCGCTGACCTAGCAGCCTGGCTGCATGCATCGTGCACCCATGATCTATCCTCCCCCGCCCTGGGGGGAAGGCGGGGAGATCTAGCATTTTTGTTTTCATAATTTGTCTATTCATAATTTGTCTACTAAAACATTGTGAAACATGGAAGCAAGGCCAATTTAAGCACTAAAAGCTGCTCTGACTCAGAATTTGTAGGAAACTAGAAATTGCTCAGAATGCAAAAAGTTGCCACCTTGTGGAAATCCCTAGAGCAAGCTCAGGGCTATCTACTAGCTCCTCGATGTAAATTTACTTCGCTCTGCCTTAAGAGAACGAAAACCGAGGCCATAGAGAAGGGTTTCCACGTGCCATGCCATTGGACAAAGAGGATACTCGACGAAGCAACTTGAATAGTAAATATCTGAGCACAACTCTTGTGTTAAAATATCTTCATTCTTTTATTTTTATTTTTTTCTATTGTGTTCAATCAGTTTTATACTTGTTAAGTACGATTTGATATTGCGGTACGAAGCCCGAGTAAACGCTCTGAAAGTATCTTGTTATAAATCAAATGAAGCTTTTCCCATCTGTTGTGTATCTAGTTTTTCCTACTTTCGTTTTTTATATCCGACTACGGTAATCACAAGACAGAGGCAGGAGGGTCGGGTAGCAGTTCTCGTATGGTCTCACATGAGACAAACAAACAAAAGAATTACAAGCTTGCGAGAGCTGCTACACTTCTGAAACAGAATGATCTGTAGATTACTGGTTAATTTTTTCAAGTCTTTTTTAACAGACAGTAAGTGCAAGTGAAAACTTCCGGTTTTTGTCGCGTACCCTTGTCAAGATGAAGCAAACTTAAAAATGGATCATTTTGCTCTTAATTTGGTCAAAAATGTTCCGCACTAAAGTCCAAAATGGACTCGCCTTACCCTCTCCTTCCCCAACCGTCCAGTTGACATTAAGCGGGGAACAGGTGAATGTGCCGATGGCCAATAAAGGTTTAACAGGTTCGTCTGTTTTCTACACTAGAGAAGCAATGCACATCAGTTCTTCCAACGACTTATTAACAAACTATTTAGGCCAGATATTCTTAAGCTTTGCTGGATACTTGAATTTCGTATCTCCGTTGTAAATGACAACAGCTGTAACTAATGTGTGATCAGTTCACATTTCCGTATTTTGCTCATCAACGATCAATTTTACGAAAACTGAAGAAATTCTCACGCGCTCACTGGCTAATTTTTATTGTCAATAAGTGGACAGACACATGAATTTATAATTTTTACAATACTTCCACGAGCGAGACAGAGACAAGTACTCTGCGGATCCACTCGGCTATCGCCTCGTGGATCCACAGTTACTTTGACAATGTTATGACGAAATTCATGATTACTGACAGGAAAGACGCATGAAAAACTGACGTCAATTTGTTAAACGGAACAAAGGAACTGGTCACTGTTTGCTTAAAAGTGATCTATTTCCTTTAGCCTGCAAAGCTGGCGCGAGAAAAAGAGGAAGTCTCTTTGGAAATCTCTCTATTACTCCGTACCGTATCTGCCCAATATAGAGGAACTGATACGATCCACACAGACAGTGCAAGCTGCAGCCCGGTTCGTATGAAGGGACGTTTTTTTACGTTTCATCCTGGTGAGAGATTGCATGACGAACCCAAACTGAGGATCCCTGCGTATAGAAGGTTGGGAGTAAGAGAAAACTTAAGACTGACGATACCCAAACCCTCAAAATGTCGGAATGTTGACAAAACGACCCTCGTTCTTTTTTCTTGAACTGACAGTATCCGATTTGGTTTGGTACGTCCACCTCGGACACACAGACACATAGACTTGGTCAAATCAGTCCTCCTCTAAGACACTCAGGGCATCGAAGTTTTGTTTCAATTCGTGAAGCTTCCGCTTGATCTCTACTTCTTTGCCTATTTTCGCTTCCTGTGAAAATAATACACATAAGATTAGATTCAGGCAACTACAGACCCATTTAGATTACCAAATTTACTTCTGTGTTGGTTAAATGTAATGCCGGTACAGCATTTACAATAGAGCTCTTAGTTCAGTTAAATACAAAAAACAGTATGTCAATGGGTTGAATATTTAACGAAGACATTAATATAACAGGTTGCGATATATCAGCGTCGACAACCTGTCGAGAATGCGCTGAGTCATAGTCAATGAATGAATAATTCCCGTTGACAAGTTGAAAAATCGCTGAAATGCATTTCAGTTCCTTCGTTCAGGGACCTTTTCGCAAATAGGGTCGCACATGAAATTGTTTGTGCCAGCGCTTTCCCTTATTGAAATATACCGAAAATGTCTTAGAAAACAAAAGTTACTTGTGGAAGCTAACACAACATCTTTCAAGACCACCAGTCGTTCCCTCGAAGCTCCCTTAACGATTATTTTATAATGCGCGACCACAACACAACCAAGAACAATTCTACCTAGAATTTGACTTCCTAACAATCCAGCTAAAATCAGAACAAACACAAACAGCTAAAATTGTCACTATATATAAGTTACCTGAGTTTCTTCCAATTTTTCGCCTCTATCCTTCTTCTTTTTTAACGACTCGATTTCACTTAGCTTTCTCGTTAGCTTTCCCATCTTATTAGTGTAGTCTTCGTAAGTCAAAATACTGGGTATACCGAGCTGGACTTGATTATCTGGACTACTAAAGACTGGACTTTCGAATTCCATGGCATTTTTGACGTTATCTGCATTAGTATATTTTACATCCACTGCGATAGGTTGAGGCCAGCTGAAGCCTAAAAAGAACGACACCTCCTCCTTAGAAAACCCTCCTTCCCGAAATGACGAATAATAAATTTCGATCGTTTTTCTTGAATCCAGAGGATTCTTCATGGTAATAATGTTCTTACTTTCCACTACTCCAGTAAGGCGTTTAAGTCTCTGTTTTGTTTTTGGATCTTCCCAGTTGGGACATCCTTTTCCTGTTCCTTTTCTAAGCTCATTAATATGGACAAATGCATCTAGTCCTGTACCTTTACCCAAATAGAAGAGTGTGGTGTATTGTTTAGTCTCCTTCTTGAATGACATGTTCTTGTACACTTTCTGTTTAAGCATTTTAGTGTCAGTATCAAGGTGTTCCTTACTCTTACTTTCCCATCTCTTCCTGAGCTTTTTCAAAGCGTCATAAAAATCTTCGACACGATAGTCACTCAACATGCTTGACTGATCTTTATGTGGCCAAAGAAACATAACTTTAAACAAATGTGCATAAATTCTTTTGCACCTCTCGTCGCATTTCTCCAGTGCAAATAACTTGTCCACAAACTTGAATACTTCCCTATACTCCTCCGCTGTCTGAGCTGAATTGTGTCTTAAACTATTTCCAAATGGTGAGTGGAGAGCCATACTAGTTGTTACGATGAGTAGTAAGTCTTTATAACGTCCCACGTGGATGGATTCCTGATAATTTTCGTAAGCTAGCTTTTTAAGCTGCAGAATTCTTTCCGTTGCGGCATTTTCAGATTCTGTACTGCGAATCTTGAATACACTCGAAAATATGTCACCAGCCAGATACTGATCGATTTGATACCACCTGTGCTCCCAACGCTCCTCACGACTGTCGAGGTTCCACTTCACGTCACCATTGCCGAAGTAACAATGATATTGAGCTTTCATCCGAGCAATTTGCTTGGGAAGTAGTTTTGCGTCTTCACTACTTCCCTTGTAGATGCTGAACTCCTCTGTAAGTCCTTCCATACAGTGCGTGAATCTGTTTTTCAGCTCTTTTATAGACTCATGGAACTCACTCCAAGGTTCTTGAATTTCAGGAGGTATAACTTGGCAATAAGCTAGGTAGCCTTGTAACCTTGTCAAGCCCTCCCGACCCCTAAAGATACCCGTGCAGCGAAGAACATCTAGCATGTAGAACATCACAGATAGTTCACCACGAAAACCACAGGGATGTTGATAGTCCACCGAGGCTTCATGTGATTTTTGAAACCACATCATGGCTTCAAAGGCAAGTGAAAGCATCTGCGTGACAGCCTTTATGTCTATTCCACGATTTTCTTTTCTGATCGGGTCAAACAAAATTTTGATTTTACTCTCAAAAATGCGACCCATGGTATCAAAAAGTGAAGCATTAATTCGATCATTGGAATTCTCTTGAATTGCCATATTACAATACTTGAAGGCCTCGTTAAAGCACTCTTCTATCCTTAACGTGTCAAACGCTGAGGCATTTATGTAAAAAACTCGAGCCATTTGCTGCGCGAGCATAGGGTCTTCAAATTTATGCAGCCCTTCTCCAAGGACACCTGCAGCTTCACGTATGCTTTGTTCCGTGGGTTCTTTCGACCCGTCACCTGCATCTTTCACGTACAAAATCTTTTCAATTAACGGTGAGAATTTTGTTTGAACGTCATCTCCATATTCATATTTCTTGCGCTGCTTGAGCATTCTGTTTGCTCCGTCAAGTAGGTAAGTTGACGTAAATGACTTTCCTTGACTTTGTAACAAAGGTGATTTCAAAAAGTCTAGGATGATTCGACTAACAGTCGTTTCTTTTCTCGCCACTATCTGGTCGACCAGCTCGCCAGCAATAATTGGATGAACTATAGCGATGGCCTTTCCTGTCCCAAACTGTGGACTGCAGTCCACCTCTCGTAAGAAAATTCGAGCTGAGTGAGTGAGATTTTCGACCCAATCTCTGAAGATTCTCTTCCGAAGAAGGCTAGAAGATAACATTAACGTATCGAAGCAAGAGGCGAACACTGGGTAGGGGTTGTATATGCTGAGAAGGGATGCATACTCTAACAAGGTCAATTCGTCACGTGTCACAAGATCCAAATTCCTCCCAACAATACTCGAAACGTATCTTGGATTGTAGTTCTCTTTCATTATCATAAAAGAAATTAAATTTTCGCTGGCATAGTTTTCAAAATCCTTCTCTGGATCTTTCGTGTTAGACATTCGTTTCATTTCAGTGTATTTGTCCTTAAACCAGTTTACTTCGTGCGGGCTTAAGTGTTGCTCGAGGAAAACACTGGTTGCTTTTTCTTCTTTATAACAATCCTGTGGCTTTTGCGTGGGTTTGCAGTAAAGAAATACACAAACAGGTGAATCTGTTCTAGGAAGTTTACTGGCTTGTTCCCAGACTTGTGACCGCAATTCTCGGAACAAAAAATCATCAGTATTATCCACCAATGCTAACACTGGTGGCAAAGACACTTCAATCTGCTCTCCATAGCCTATTTTTCTGAGGTACAGAAGTTCTTTACAAGTGTTGTCGTCAATCTTTGTAACAACCACACAACGATAGGGAAACTGTGGGTTGTGACGGAAATCCCACAGGGCTTGTCGAGTCATGGTACTAGCCCCAGCTCCTATATGGTGATATAAGGTAATTGTTTGTATCTTTCCTTCTGTTCCTCGAGAATGCAGCTTTTCTATCAAGTTCCTTAGTTCAGAGTAATTGTCGCGTCTAAGTACATGATTCTTTTGAGCATCAGTAAACCAAAAATTCATCCAAGTAACAGGATACCCTCTATAAAAGGCTATTTCTGCCTTTGATGACAGTTCTGAACGTTGTACCGAACTTAAATTATTTAATTCGTCGCATTCCTTAGCACTCACAATCTCGATGCCATTAAAAGAAACGTTTCCTAATGGATAGGGACTTCCTGTAGCCATGGTTACATAAAGTTGGTTTCTGTCAGTTCCACAAACCATCTGCTGCATACACTCTTGAAATTCAGTCCACGACATTCCAACAACGCCCCTCTCTCTTAGTTCGTGTTCCTCTAAACAAGTGTTAGAGAGAGTTTTCTCCCATTCTGAAACAATTTCAGAATTTTCGGCCACGTATACCAACTGATTAGGTCCATTAAGAAACGTACAGAAATCTTTAAAAGTATCTGCCACTGGTTGATAGTCTTTTGATAAAAGCAAAAACAAGACGACTGCCCTTGCTTCAGGAATTTTTTTTGCCAGTGATTGCATTACTTGACTAAGACCCCTTTTCCTCGTGGAATTGTTCCACTGCTTAAACCCCAAAGCCTCTTTACCAAGTTTTGCATAACCATTTCCAAATATCCAATGAGTCTTGTAGTAGATGTCTTCAATTAAATTATCGTCCTCATCATAATCCTCTGCTTCGTGTATGTCGCACTGAGTTGTATCAGGCCCTTTGAATACCTTACAGAGACCTTTGCCATCGGAACCGTGATCATCGAAATCAAAGACTGTGAGCCACTTGATCTTTTGAACAAAACGGAACGTTTCGTCAAGCACTTGTTGATTCATATTGGCATCCGGTTTACTTAAAACCAAAATTGGGTAAACAGAGGAGTCTAATTTCTTTCTGTTTGAACACAGAAGCCTCTTAAGTTTAGTAAAAAGATGTCGCACAGATATCTGATTTTCCGTTCTCAGATTTTTGGCTTGTTCACGCATCTTCCTTTCTTCATCTAATTTGGGAAGGTTTTTCACAAAGTCTCGCATTTCCGCTGCATCAACAATCGCCTCTGTTTGTGATCCATGTCTAACATAAACTGTATCTTCCTTTTTTCCACGACCAAGATCTTTAAATCCAGCTTGGAAAGTATCACCTTTGCAGAGGGAATAGCTTGGCTCAATATCGACCTCGATGACAACTCTATCTTGGGACTGTTGCTCACCAAACGAACCTTTGACGGGAATAAAAACAGGAGGTCGAATACAGTAATGAACATTGCTCCTACTTTCGCCAGCAAAACACTTGTCATTGTATTCCGTAAGCTTTTCGTTGTACAAGGGCTTGTTAGCAACTGCAGAACCGACAATTTGTCTAGGGCGGAAACCACAAGTTTGGCCTTCCTTCTCATCAGCCACTCCAAAGTGTATTGTTCCATTTGTTCTTTCGTTTAAACAACCACAGGCAAATCGTAAAGTCTCATACACAAATTTCTTGATGCTTTCATCTTCACTACAGTTAGCACCAATTCGAAAAATTTTAAACTCATGGACTGCACTTATCATGTCTTTTGGGCCAGTTTCCCAGCAGTTCAGTACTGAACCTTCCTTGTAATACGCACAGGTAGTTCCAACTTCACTATTAAAGGGTCTTGGAGATTGCAGATGTGGAGTATCGTGCGTCAACAATGGTTTCTCGTCACTTTGACCTGGATTTGAAACAGTCTTGGTTGTGTCACTTGTAGTGGTCTTCAGTGATCTGAAGTATTTACTCCATTTTAAGTCAAGACTTGGATTGCTCGCATCAAAGGATGCATGATACTTGCTACCTTTGAGATGCAATTTAATGTTGTACGACCGAATATTTTTTTTGTCAAAAGAAAAGCTGTACGTTTTCTTGTCTTCTAGCAATTGTTTGTCAACCAAAACGACAAAGCAGCTTTCCTTGTACTCATCATCTGAGAGTTTCTCTAGAAATATCTGGACCACACTCCCATCTCGTAACGACACCTCTTCCAAGCTTGGCCTATGCAGGCCTCTTTTGGATTCCGCGTCCCACTGGAATGCCGTGGAATCTTTCTCAGGCAACAATTTTATCCATTCTAGCGTTTTTTCTATAATTTTGGTCCATAATTTTCGGGCGTTATGGGCTGATAATTCCTCGTGTCTTGTGATTACAATGAAGTTAAACATTTTTTCTAGACGATTGGCTCCCTTTCCCCGCTTAACGAAAATTGATCGTACCAAACATGTATTTTTGTCTTGAGAACCCCCTGAAGGCTTAATATTTAGTTTTAGCGCGTTTTCCAGCAATAGCTGCTTTTCTTCTTCCTTGGATAAAACAGGTTTGGACGGTGTGTCAGTTACACTCTTGGTTGACGGATCCTCAGCGGACAGTGGCGCCTTCGAGTCATCCATTTGTTCGGTTGGCATGGGCAGGCTGGGTCTATTTGTCGAAACCTCTTTCCAAGCGTCACATGTTTCACCACTGCTTTGCTCCTCCTCATGTAATAGCAGCTCATGCTGAAGAACAATCCATGAGCCCAATGTCAAATGCAGGCACGCTTTCAGTTTATCAGAATTTCTCAATAACAAAATGAAGGCTCGTCCACTAATTTCCTCTTCCTCTGCTTTTACTAAGCACTCTTTTGGAGTGCCTAATTCATCAAGCCAACAACACAACTCTTTAACAGTCCATTTGCTCATCATCTTTGTTGTCTGGGGCTTGCCTGGTGTCTGGGGTTTGTTTGGCTCAAAGGCGTTTAAATGTGGTTCAAGGTCTTGCATCAGAATCGTCTCTGGCCCGGTTTTCATCTGAAAAACTGAGCGCAATTGATCGGGATATTTGCATGCTAACAAGAGCAGAGCGCGTCCATTTATGACTTCTTTCCGACAAATGTTTGCATACTTCTCATCTAGCCCAATTTCACAAAGCCAGGAGGCTGTTTTTTCCACATCCCATGTTTCCATTGACTGTATGGCTGCAAAAAAGACAGTTACTATTGTGAAGGACGGAAGCACTTGTAAACGATTTTGTAACTAAAAAGGCAAAATTAGCACAAAATCGTAACTACTTGAATTTTCTTAAACAGCTTGCTGGTCCGCCAGGATACTTCTCAGTTCTGACAGTGAAGAGCGCTGTTACTTGAGGTATTAGCTACTCTTCAGGGCGTCTAATTATGGTATGGACAGTCCCCACTTTCAGCGTTGAAGGGTTCTTTACTTTTTGAATAGCAAATAAGGAAGCAAGCAAGTAAGAAAGTAGGTACGTTTTGAGGTAGGTAAGTAGGTAAGTAGGTAGATAAAAGGGTATGTCTCAATTACTTTAGTGTCAACTGTTTCAGCATTAACAGTGTTGAGGGATTCTACCTAAGGCAGTCTGGAGTTTTCTTCAATATCTCAATCAACAAGACTCTCAGCAGAAGAACGGTAGATTAAAGGTTCATCGAAAATTAACATTTTCTCAGACCGTCAGGTTTCACTGCTTGCTTCCTCACGAATTCCTCCATTTAAAGTCAACTTCCTTGTTGACTAATAACTTTCTGTTCTTCGATCTTTCTTTGTCTTTCTTCCTTTTAACGGAAGTGATTGTCCTCATGACATTCATGAATACTGTTGCTTACAGCTGTGAACTAAGAAGTCACTGGTAGCACAGGCTTCGCAGCCGACTAGTGAACAGTTTGCAGTGGTATTGTGTTTGCAGTGGTTCAAATCATGTTCTTTGGCCGAGCCTTCTCTGCTACTGTTTTTAGTTACAGTGAAACCTGTATTGAGAGAACAAGTGTCTGCTTAAAATAGGGAGTCTACTTAAGCTGGCTGGGGACAGTTTCCAGCATTTTCCAGCATTTTCCAGCAGTTATATAGTATAACGACCACAACTTGTTCACCAATAATTGGGTATTTATTTGATACCACTATTGTTTCATCAAAGTATAACCACTGGAAAGTGCTGAGAACGGATGCCAGCCACCTTGGCATGGCGTCTGCTTAATACAGGTTTTACTGTAAAAACATTACAATATTTAGAGAGGAAGCCACATCAGCCTTAGCTGGTTTTCATGCGGGTCCTCTACCCTGATAGAATTGGAATTTGGAGATGCTGCTTTCTGTGGAGGGAGGAAAACCGGAGAACCCGAGAAAAACCCTCGGAACAAGACGAGAACCAACAACAAACTCAACCCACATATGGCATCAGGCCGGAATTGAACCCAGACTACTAGTGGGAGGTAAGCGCTCTCGCCACTGCGCCATCCCTGCTCATTTAACTCCCCTGTGCATCATGATGGCCGCCATCTTCTACATATGCATTTGTTCATTACTATTCAAAAGCATGATCTGCTACATTAGCACACGTGTAGACATTATCACACATTTCTTACCTTCTTCCTGTGATGTCGATGGATCATTCTCTCCCCCAACGGCACCTTCCTCTGTGGTTTCTCTGGGAAGTACTACAAAACAAAGGGATGAAAGTTTTTTAAGCTCCTAAGACATTGAAACGTTGATTTATTTTATTCCCAGTTGAAGAGCAAAACATATGTGAGTGATTTTTTAGAATGCTTTCTATACAATATGTGTATGGACGTACAAATATAATGATCTATTGAGTATGGGTTATAGCTTGCAAATAAATAAATGCAAATCTATCTTTAGCCAAGATGACATGTTGAAGTACAGTGTAAGCCATATTTTTAAAAATCAACCACAAAAGGTAGTATTACTAACGAGAGAGATTGACGAGTTAAACTACAAGCTTGTTCACGTGTAAGGCAAACCTTCTAACCTACTTCACGACCAGAATTGTGTTTATTCCTACCTCCACCTTTAAGAGACCCTACAGAGAGTGTAAGTGTTTGACTGTCTTGATTACAATCGATGAGGGGTCTTAAGCTTTGACTGTCACATAGCTGTAGAAAAAAATTCAAGAAACATCAGAGGCAACGAAACATTAGGCAATTTAGAAGCTAAAGAATTACAAGGTTGCTTTGCAGTTCAGGTTTGAAACCCTTCTCAATAAATGCGATTGCATTGCGTTTCAATGTCTTAGGAGCTTAAAAAATTTTCATCCCTTTGTTTTGTAGTACGTCCCAGAGAAACCACAAAGGAAGGTGCCGTTGGGGGAGAGAAAGATCCATCGACATAACAGGAAGAAGGTAAGCATTAAAGTTATTGTTGTTGTTGTTGTTGTTGCCAAAGCGCACCTTGAATAACATAGCCTTCTTAGAAGTTTAGAAGTTTGGGAACTAACTGACATTGCACAACAGCTTGTCCATGTACCTCAGCATAGGTATTATTCTTATCTTACTCTTAAAAAATATAAAAGTGTTGTTAAAGTTAAGATTTATGCGATTTACATTTCTTCTGAAAATTTCAAGTCTGTTTCAGTGGAAAGTAAGTAACTATTAGGTAGTAAAAATGTCTATTTTTCTGTCTTACCTTCTTTCCATTACAGTAAAGATCTTGGTCTTTGGTTGGAAGTCCAGTTCTCTCCATAATCTCACTTTTTACATCAACAACTGACGGCGGGTTAGTAAACTGTAAGCACAGAGGACCAAGGTAGCTATGCTCAATAATGACCTGAGTTCGTGAGCTGTAAAAAAAAAGCCAGTGTCATTTTTTTCTGTGTCTCTATATTTAGTTGAATATGCACGAATGTGAATGGATGTGCATGAATTTGACAGAAAGTACAGTAAATCCGCAGATGTAAAATGTTCTATTCTCATTTGAGGATGACGCAATGGTACAGTATATCTTACTGGTTGTTGCTTGCTGGTTTAGTGGCATTCTGATCCTCTAAGTGTATAACTTCCACTCCAGGAACAGTTTCTTCTTGTTTGCCTGATTCTGGGCCAGTTTCATGTACAGGTGGCACTGGTTCAACTACATGTACCCCTGCCATCTGATCCTCTGCGTGTATAACTTCCACCCCAGGAACAGTTTCTTCTTGTTTGCCTGATTCTGGGCCAGTTACTTGTACAGGCAGCACTGGTTCAACTACTCCTGCTGTAGATGTAGCATCTCCTGCATTGCCACTATTACATTTGCTCTCTGAACATAAATTACCAAACTGAAATGACTCACTTTTGGAAAGCTCCAGCTTTAACACCTAAAGGAAGGTTAATAAACACTAGCTAGTAACCATTAGGACAGGCACTAGGTACTATCAAATGCATTTGACAATGATTGATGATTAGTAATATGTTACCAATGCCAGTAGTTTTTGTCAAGTTACCCTTGGCTAATAATATTATTCACAAACACCATTATCATTCAAGACATTTTTTCTTCCTTTTCATTGGCCAAAAGTCCATCACGAAACCTGCAAATAACCACAGGTCTGCAAATATTGGTCTTCTCATGTGTGATGCCATACAAAACGTGTTTCGCTGCAAATTATACTATTGTGCTTATACATAGATTAATTACCAACAGATGTACACACACTCCAGTGTGAAAAAAATGGTAGATCACTTTCTTAAGCTGTTAGAGAGTAACTCAAATATGAAAACAAACTTGGTGATCAAATGATAAAACAATATTATTACTGAACTCTGTTATCGCAAAATATTGGGATTCATCAGTGTCTTGTGCAATTTATTATTTGTTTCATTCATCTTTGGTCACAGTTTTTCAATATACGGACGTACCACCCGGCAAATAACATATTATGTATCACCTTCATGTTAATATCTGCCACTGCATAAGTTCAAGTGTACTATAACCAAACACCTGACCAGACAAACCTGTTTCTTCTTCTTCTTTTTCTTTAGCTTTGGTCTCTTCTTAAATGAAGCTGAACCAACACCACCAAACCAGACTGTCAAATCATCTCCCTTTCTTCTCTTTTTCTTTGGTTTTGAGAGCAAAAGCATGCT
>Ga0126339_10002573_pt1 | contig 13046 bp, 8 predicted proteins | sample OrbTmetagenome_2_FD_92532 | JGI IMG/M metagenome (GOLD analysis project Ga0126339, IMG submission 92532) | Coral microbial communities from Petempiche,Puerto Morelos, Mexico - Orbicella T R C metagenome | ecosystem: Host-associated > Invertebrates > Cnidaria > Coral | place: Petempiche,Puerto... | reverse complement strand
TGTATTTTTAACAGAATCCGGTAGACTGTTCCATAATATAGGTGCGGAGAAAGAAAAGGCACGTTCACCGTATGTCACAGAGTTCACAGTAGGGACAGTGAAAAGAAGTTTAGAGGATGAGCGGAAGCTCCGTTGCGGGTGCTATTGTTGCAGGAGGGACGACAAGTAGGCTGGACAAAGTCCATGGATAATCTTAAAAGTGATGAGCAGAAGTTTGAATAAAATCCGTGATTCGACAGGTAGCCAGTGTAATTCTCGAAGGGCAGGTTTGATGTGGTCGTATTGCTTGGTTCCAGTGATAAGGCGTGCGGCAGTGTTTTGAACTCTTTGGCGCTTTCTTGCCCGCTTACCCGCTATGTCCCGCAAGAAAATAGTGTTCTTTTTCCATGTAATAAATCCCTTATTTACCAAGCTTGTTCGGTCAAGATGGCTGGATATTGGAGTCATTCTTTATTTTTCGTGTTGATGGATCCGGACTCCGTCTCGGTTCATAAACACGCAAAAGAAAGAACAACTAATCGGTAGAAACAACGGAATATTCCAATAAGATAGATTTTGTATTGTCTCGCCCTCGAACAAATTCGGCAACTTTGAACGCTTGTAACTGCGTTAAACGCATTAAGGCAATGAACTCTGAATTTAATGACTTTTCCTGACGAAAAATTTATCTTGAAATAATCACCCATGTTCGATAAATCAAAATTCTAACATGGTCCCGAGGCTTTCTGTCGAGAATTGCAAATTTCTAAGATTCCTTTGTCTAATAGAGGTGGCCGTTTAATAGAGATTCACCCGAAAACAACGTTGGGCGTGGTCCAGTTTTCAGTTTACCAAATATAAGTACAAACAAATGCACGTAGAGAAAAAGTAAAACAATGATGGTTATAATACGGTCCATAACGTTAACAAAAGCTAAAGAAACAATTACGTGTACAGACGCGACGTGTCTGTCAACCCAACACTGTACAAACAAACTAAAACACTTCGAGACTTTGTTTTGCGATTGTCTTAAAATCTTATATACTGCTGAAAATGTGTTTTCACAGTATTCGACAGTGTTCGACAAGCGCGGGATACGCAAATGCCTCACTTACTGGGGAAGTGACAGGAAAAAATGTAACAGGCAACGTAAAATGTTTCAAAAAAGATGAATAACTTTAAAAAAACGCGCGGTTACCCCTACATTTTATGTTATGAAATGAAAGTGGCGAGCCTATTCAACACGTGCTTAGTTTCTGGTTGTGAGCAAAAGGTATTTAGACTGTATTTTAGCTGAACCAGAGGAAGGCTGTCAGAGACGCTAAAAGCGCTGTTGCGACGATTTTGTTATTAAAAACATACCAAAAATGGTTTTTATGTTACCATTTGCTATGTAGTTTAAAGATCTTTATAAATGTGTTTGCTTTTCTGTATGTAAAGGCAAATTCTAAGGAAATCTGTGAAGAAATATCCTTTCATTCTTTTTCAGAAAAATGCTGATGTCAGCATTTTTGAGATTCAAGGCTAATTATCTCGAAAAAATGCGTGGCTACCCCCATTTTTCTTTATGGATTCCAATAGCCCTTGCAATGATCTACTTTTTCCGCGTGGTCCTAACCTGGCGCAAAAACCTTTGTATTTAGTAGGCACCGTCCTTAACTTCAAATCGTCCTGGCCGTTTAATAAAGGTACATAAAACAAAACAAAATCACCCTTGGGACGACGAGAAGCTGGCCGCGGCCGCTTGACAGAGGTGACCGTTGAATAGAGGTTTTTATTACAGTGTATAGCTGACGATTTTTCCGGAACTTTGGCCGCTGGCCGCCAATTAAAGACCCAATAAAGGTTGGCCGCTTAATAGGTAGCGTCTTAATAGAGGTCCGACTGTATTGAAGTTTGGCAGAATGCCTCGGTGCCAGGAACTTGATGTTTCCGTGGTAATGGTATGCATGACAGAGATGTATCTCACGTATTTTTCCTGTTTGTAATGAACAATTTTGCAGCTTTCTTGCGTACCTTTTTGTGATATCGTGATTTTTGAACATGCTATATATCCTCCAAGTTTGATTGTCATATCTTTCATAATCTACGAGTTACAAGGAGAGGGCGTCAAAAGCTCCCCCACTCCGTCCCCTGAAGACCAGAAACGTCCGGTCTGAATGCAGGTAAAGGCGTCCAAAGACAATCGATTTATAAAGAGACTGCGAATCTGAATATCAGTAAGAACATCAAAAACTCTTTAAACTCGTGGACAATAAGCTGGTATTATCAAAATCAAAGGCGAACATTAGTCGAAAGCGAAAGCATCGAAGCATCAATAACCAGGGTTCATGTTATACATTGGTGTTTGGAGAGATTGTTAATATTTTCCGTTCTTTTTTAACCAGCCTTCTGATGTTTTGCAGTTAACTAGAGCGTTAGGTTGACAGTCTTGACAACGGCGGTTCTTTCAAAAGATCTCCGTAAGCGATCAAAGCCTGAAGGTAAAAGTTAGTTTCATTAAAAATAGCATAAATTAATGAGGTTTGCTTTCTAGTCGTTTCTTTGTTTTTCAGCTCAGTTGAACAAGATTATGAGAACGAAACTTATGTTTGTAACAATTTCTTTTACTGGATCTTGTGCTACTTTTTGACCCTCATTGCTTCTTATCATTTCTTATTTTCCGGGGTAGGTGTAGGTAAAATTACCAGAAAACCTATCCGACAAATCGGCTAATAACATGCTTTTCAGGTATAGGAGGCTCAACTGAAAATGAAATAAAACAGCGACTTGAACAGGCGTATGAGGATAAATAATGACCTCCTTTAGTTGTCCATTTTACTTAATAAAAAGCTTTAGTATATTGCTTGCTTTCTTCTCTGGGTAAATTAATGTAGACAAAATAGTGTTGAGCCCTTTATCCGTACACCGCTGTTTACAATATGCGCGAATACGTTGTGTGGTAGCCTTCGGTGGAACCCAGGATTTCTCGTCAATTAGCAACTTTGTCCCGTTTCCTGACGTAACCTCTCTGAAGACCCGGTGACACACAATACTCGATCATTCATTGGTTTATTAACGAAGGGAATGGGAACTTACACTCTCGGATATTAGATACAATTAGTACAAAGCTAAATGGAGCGGAATTGGTCGTCGGCAGAAGTTCCATTGCATTTTTTAAACGGAAAACCACATTCCTGTACGCGGAAATAAAAACATCATGCAAGTAAGTGGGAAAGGTTTCGTTCTACACAAACGCTACTCTGTCTGTTAATTTTTTGCATTTTTTTGTATTGAAACGGACAGTTTTGGCACACCATGCTTTTTCGGTACACTGATTAAATAAGAACCAGTGTTCAAAGGGGAAATTTATCACAAAAATGTGTTCTATTGCTGTTAAATTTTCAATAGATTTTCCAATAGTTTATATTATGGTTATATACCATATGGTGTGAGGTAAATCTTTTGAATTTCACCAAACGTCTTTTTCTGTTGTATACCATTTTTTTCAAAGCACGCCTTTGAACTTAAACTTAGCAACAGGAAATACTCTCGCTGGATCACAAATTCAATAGTATTTTTTTTATTGCATCGAACTAATTTTGAAAAAGAATTAACCGTTAACATTGTTATCAAAAATCTGTTTTGAAAACTTCTCGAAAGTTAAGCAGGTTATCTGGTGGCTGTTATTATATGACCCAAGAGTTAATATTGGAATGTATGGAGGTACCACGCCATGGAAATATGTAAACGTACCCTACACAAAGAAAATAAAGGTAGTTATACAATTGGGGAAAACTTGTTCGGCACCAAGTCTTGAAAAAGTAATCTTTCCTGAATTGTAAATTTTAATTTACTAGCTAACTCGCATAAGTGCCTGTTTATAGTGCTGTTTAATCAATTCCGAGCTTCGAAGAAAGTTAGTTACTGAATTTAGAGATCCCAGCAGTTTTACGTTTCGAATTTCTTTTATAATTCTGAAGGACTTTCATTCTTGTTATAATTCTGAAGGTATAAATCAGGATATTTATACTGCTCTAGTTGATCACAGTTATCCAGTAGTCTCTCATTAAGTACTATGGATAATCAGTTATAATTCTGTCGAACATTTGATAGAATTTAAACGTATAGATTAACGATATGATAAGGAGAGAAATGATGGTTAATGTTAAGCTTGGTAGAAACACAAGAAAGATAATTGATGAAACGATGCACACGGATTTTTTTCCAAGTAGCCTTGTGTAAATGATTGTTCAGACTATCTTATTTAACCCTTCGACTTAAAGAAGTCGGAACGAAAACGTAATTATTATAGTTTTTCGGAATTTGGTTTTGTCCTCTGAAAGATAAATGTTTGACATGGATCAAGGGTTCTTCCCGGCTAATTCAGGCGATTATTAAGAAAAAGAGACGTAATTAATCGACCAAAAAGTCGAACGTCTCGTTAGCCGAACTAAATGTATATTACGTTTAGCTCATGAAAAGTTCAACGCAAAAATAGAACATTTGGTCTAATTAGAAATCACACGTAAAGGAAAAATAGTGTGTTTTCAACCAGAATTCAGGCGTGCGCGTCTACCAATCAGTGATCACTTTTGAAATCTTCTCTCAAAGTTGTTTGTAAACTAAACGGAGTCGACGAACACGCTAAAATTGCCTGCCACGAATCAAAGTAGATGTCTCAGTTGACTGGCGTTGTGAAAACAAGTTTGTACTCCCAGCGGAAAGCTAATGTAATAACTTTGGTTCCTTCAAGACCATTCCAAATTAAGTTCAGTGACGGTAATTTATTACAATTAATAACGTACAATCAAAGTCTTTCAAATCGTCAGGTCCGCAGGGTTTCATTGATATATGCCCCTTAGTTTTTATTGTCTCTCAGTCAACATCATTAGAGTGGGAGAAAAATAAAAGACGCAGAGGGCTAAGAAAAAAAAAAAGAAAGAGTAGCGTAAATTTTGCAAACGTGGTCAACTGATGCACCAAAACTTTGACCACAACCATTCAAATTTCCCAATGGCGAGAGATCGAGCGAGCAACATGTAATTTTTAAATATAAATACTTTAGCAAGCAGAAAGTTGATGGGAATTAAAAAGTTAAAAAATTAAAAACAATTAGAAAGGAACATGAGTTGTTCATTTTATGAAAGAAACTGTCATGTTTCTCATATCGGGCAAGTTAATCCCTGTAATATATCGCGTTTCATTTCTCTCCGTTGTCTACATTTATTTTATTTTTCAACTTATCCGATTTCTGTTTTAGAAATTTCTTCTGTCTTCATCTTCAAGTGTAGTATTACTGATTAAAATTATCGTGATGAAAGAAATGAGAAGAACGACAGCTAGAACAACAAAATTGAGAATTTACCGCAGCTTTCTTAACTTTGCGCCGTCACTGCTTCCCAAGGGCATTTGCGTCATGCAAACTATTTTTGAAGAGGAAATATTGTAACGATTTTGCCTTACTTTGAACAAATATTGTCAGGTCGACAAAATCATGGAAATTTACGATGTGAAGCACTCAAATAATTTAAGGTTAATACAAACTTTTAATATTACAAAACGATAGTCGAAGCGATTGCAAAGTTCAAATGTCGCGCTTGGAAAACGAGACAAGAAGGAGAGGTCGAAGGAAACAGCTCTTTGCGCTGGAAGGAATCTCTTTTAGCGCCGAGCTGACAGAGGCAAATTTAGGTCGATTTGTAGTTAATACTTTTATAAAGTTCTCCATTTAGAAACGTCTTTACATTTTCTAAGGAGGCCCAAAATAAAGAAATGACGAAATTTCCTTTTTAGAATTGCAGCATCTCTAAATTGTGAAATATTTATTCTATACTGAAGAAATTATTTAGCTAGAACGGTATGTAGTTAAGTAAGAGGCTATTCTTTGCTTATTTTCATTTTCAAGTTTAGAAAATCGTAAATCTTGTCGAAGATCGTATCTAATTTTCCACAGAAAAGTCGAAACTGAGGCCCAGTTTAGGCGTCGTGCTTCCGCCGTGCCGAACTAAATTCAGGAATTAGGTTCGACAAAAGTACGGTAGAAGTACGGTGTTTGAATCAAATTTTTGAATTAAGATCGGCAAAGTTGTTTTTCCGCCGTGCCATAGTCGCACCAAATTGCAGTTATGTTCGGCACGGCAGAAGCACGACGTCTGAACTAGGCCTTAACCGCCTCAACTTCCTTGTTCTACAATACATTCGGGCTATTGCAATTTCAAATTCATTAAGAGGAATATATGCTGTTACCCTCGTTTTACGCAAGCTTAAATTTTAAACCAATCCCTTGTCAATATTATATATTTGGATAATGGTTAACAACTTAAAAAAGTTTGAATCGTTCATGCTTAGCGTAAATAAAATGCTAGTCACTCCTAAGCTACTTGCTGAGAGATGGCACTTCACAATTAACAAAACTTTAGGATTAAAAAAAATGTTAATTATGTTTTGCCTTTGTCTTTATACACTTTACATTTCCTTAAGAATGTATGAGCAGTCAAGGAGAACAGAAAATAACAATATCGCGAATTATTGTTCTCCGCATTATAATGAGAGTGATGATGCATGTCGTTCTGATTTTTTAGTTTACGTCTGGGAGGGAACATGTTTTATTCTCGATGGTATCTATAAATGTCAATGAAACCAGTCGGCATTTTCTTCCACAGATTCAATGGAAACCTAAAGCCATGTGATCTTGATCGTGAATCACGATCTTCAGACGTGGGAATATGGCGAAGAACGAGTATGAAAAACTCAACTCTGAAGAGGACGCTAAAAATGTGAACCCTGTTATAAACGCCAACATCTTCTCCCGCCTCACAATATGGTGGATGAACAAAATCTTCGTCACAGGAAACAAACGGCCGCTCGAGGAAGAAGATTTATTTCCACTCCTGGAGGAAGACAAATCCGAAGTATTAACAGAGAAATTACAAACGGAATGGGAAAAAGAATTGAATAAAAGACATCACGGCAAGAGGCCGAGATTTTGGAAGGCGCTGATGCGGGTCTGCCCGTGGTATGAATATTTCTCAATTATTGGTCTTGTGATGACCGATATGGCAAATAGAATGACTTTGCCAGTGTTGCTGGGATTTCTGATTTCCTATCTGATGGGAATACGGCAATTGGACGTTAGCTTCAAATATATTTTACCCACGTTTATATGCATCACCTCTCTCGGAAGGAACCTCGCTCAACATCATTACCAAAACAGGTCGGCCTTGCTCGGAATGAGATTTAGGGCGGCAGCAACAGGATTGCTTTATAAAAAGGTAAGTACAAGATCCATTGCCTTCAAATGCTACGAAGAACACGTTTTTGAGAGAGCTGCGGGAATATTGTAGTTACAGCAAACCTTCCTGCTCTTTTGGAAATATAAATGAGCGCATCGGAGATCACGAATGCTGATAACGAAGAGTCTTGTTAAATTCATTATAAATTAGGCATTTACCGATTCATTTGGTCACAAAATTATAAAGGTCAGAACTAAGAATGCAACAATGACTTTTAACTATTTTACAACTGCAATAAAACAAATTGTTTTAAAACAACATTGAAGTTAGAACTTTGCATAACTGAAGGTTCTTGAAAAAGCCATTTGGCCTCGCTGACCAAACTAATTGTTTGGTGTTTGAGTTTTGAAATTTAGTGCTTGGCAAAATGTCCATCTTGTTTGATCTTCCTTTTCTCAAGACTAATCATTGCATTAATTCAGAATTTGAGAAAAAGGATCCATATTTTTGCAATGCACAACATACGAAGTATCTCTTGCGTAGATAAGTGGCGTCCACTGATTTGCAAAAAGCAGAATCTATTTTTTCTGACCAGAGAAGCTAAATAATTCTACGAACGCCTTTGCCAGTTTCTAGTTTTCGCTTGAGTTACTTTAAAAACATCATTATAGAATTTGGAAAATCCGTGGTCTGGCAAAACAATTATTCATTTACCGGCAAGGTCATCTTTTTACTTCAGTATATTTAAATTAATGAGGTAAAGTGGAATGATAATAAAGATTGTATCAACGATATTTTCCAGCAAGCCAAAAGATAAAGGCTTATTAATGTGCAATGCAAACATTACAGTATTTTTGGGAAGCTCATTAACCTTGCATTAAGCAGAGGCTTTTGATGGCCGCCGAATGCGCTTGATTAGATTCAAAAATAAGCTTTCGACATGGTAAAAGAAAGAACTGATTTTTTAAACTGAGGCAAATAATGATGCCGGAATTTAGCGGAGGCAATCTGGCTTGGAGCATATGTTTGTACTCTCAAGGTGGTTTCATGCGTAAGTACGTAAAAGGCGTCGTTTCTAGAAAAGTAGTCGTTATTTCTGATCAGAGAATCGTGAAAAAAAGCTTCGATAATGCCACGGCGTCCCTTTTTTATCATTTTTTATTTTTGATCGGAGAAGCGTGAAAGGCATCTAAACAATTTTATGACCATGCTATGAGCTAAATCACAATAGAGATTTTGCTTGTCCCTTCTCATGGTAATTATTGCAATGAGTCGCTTTTACACCCTTTGTGATATTAGTGGGTTATCCGTGTTTCAACACACGTAAGCTTAAAACTAAAATACTGTTTGAAAAATCGACTTTTTCCTTGAATGTACGCGATAGATGCAAAACTTTCGATAGGAGGTACCAAATGTTGCGTATGGCTCCAGGGATGAAATCACTGGAATATGGAGTAAAAACTCTTAGGCCCAGTTCAAACGTCGTGCTTCTGCCGAGCAGAACATAATTGCAATTTGGTTCGACTATGGCACGGCAGAAAAACAACTCTGATTCAGACGTCGTGCGAGAGTCGAACCAAATTCAGAATTTACTGATGCCTCGTAACAATTCTCCTCCTAGCTCCCCGTGGGAACGCAATCCAGCCAAAATATATTAATATAATTTATGAATTTTGTTTGGCGCGACAGAAGCACGACGTTTGAATCGCTGCCGTGCCATAGTCGTGTAGCACGGCAGAGCTTGTCGAACTTAATTGCTTGCCGATCTTAACTTTTGTCGAACTTATTTCCTGAATTTAGTTCGGCACGGCAGAAGCACGACGTCTAAACTGGGCCTTATTAGTAGTCTACAATCTGGCTTATTTTAAGAACAATGCTTCATGTAAAAACATTTCACTTAAAACTAGTAAGCTTTTCTCGGCAGCAGATTTCGTATGAAAAATATTTCTGAGAACAAGCAGTTTGTGTTTTTAAATAATTACGCCTTCGCATTAACTCGTTCATTCATGATCACACAAGCGTATAAAAAACAACTTTGCAAAATTTCGTTCCTTGAGCCAGGAAGTTAAAAACTGGTTAGGGTATTTCGGTTATTTCACCTTTGTATTCCTAGAGAAAACTGTTTTAAATAAGTGAGTAAGCATTTATTAACCCATGGAAGACTTTAAAACACAAAAATGTGAAAATGTTTCAAGTGTACTTTGACTCGCTTGGTGGGAACTTGAAGGGGCAGATTTAAACAATATTTTGTTTTGATTGCATTTTGAAAAAAAATTTCTAGGTTCATTTAGCGTTATTTTACATATTTACACAAGTATGGTAGACGCTGTATTTTTATCACCGCCCTGTGGGTGAATGTCATGTCGTGATTTGCTTTTATTGTGTTGTTATTACGCGGGTAGGGTGGGGTGGGTTATGGGCACTTGAGATTTTGAGGTCAGCATTTCCAAGACTGGCTCAAATTACTTTGAAACATTTGCACAAAAACTGAGTGTAGAAAACATGTCTTTTATTAAAGAAATAGCCCATTTCCGAGTTGACCTAAGTCTGCCTGTCAAAGCGAGGCCTGGTACACAACCATTCATATGAAAATGAGTTGAATTTGCATGTGAATGAAATCTCATTTTCATATGAAATGATGGCCACTAAGACTCGCTTTGACAAAGAGGCTTACGGTAATTCGGAACTGATGGCGTACTGTTTTCTCAGTATTTGAAGTTGATAAACAGGTCTATTCCGTAAATCGAGCAACGTTCCTTGAATTAACCAAAGTTCTAATCCAAGAACCTTTCGCCATTTCTTTTTCAAGACTGAGAAGTCAATTTGTTTGTCATCCATCACTCTAGGTACTGCGCATGAGTCAATCAAAGCTCGCAAAGATAACATCCGGTCATGTGATCAACTTGGTATCCAATGACATCCAGCGGCTGGACTTGGCCACTCAGAACCTTTTTGCGTCATTGCGATCCCCGTTCGATCTCGTGATACTAGGAATTCTCCTCTGGATTTTGATTGGATGGCAGGCTGTCACAGGCCTGGCATTCGCTCTCATTCTCATTCCCTACGAAGCTGAGATGACAGGCTGGGTCGCTAAGCTTCGAATGCAGGCGGCACGTGTTACGGACAAGAGGCTGGCAGTGATGAATGAGATCGTCTCTGGAATACGTGCGGTGAAGATGTACGCTTGGGAATGGCCGTACAGAGATGTAGTGCGTATGATTAGGAGGTAAGTTAGGGGAATCCTCAAAGGCGTCAGGTCAATTTTCAGTGAAGCTTTGAAAAACAGGAGTAACATGATAGCTCCAGGTGTATAAATGGGTACCGGTGAATTTAATGCTGGGGGTAACCCTGCGTTTTACTAGCATTCCATCATGATGGAAATAGAGATACTCCTAGTCGCTCCATGCTACAGAAATCGGCATAAGCCCGGACCTGATGGGTCACTTGGCTCGTATGCAGACTTTCTCCTATTTGGGCAAATCGGCATTGTTTAACCAGTCTATTGCTTTGTTGTTCTGCTTTTCAGATCCGAACTGTCCTTCCTGCGGAAAATCTACAACATTCTTTCAACGTTTGCTTCCCTGCAGCACACATACGACAGTGTGATCTGTTTGATCGCCTTCATAACACTCATCTTCACTGGCATACGTCTAACACCATTCAATGTGTTTACAATGGTCGGACTATTGTCGGAAAACAGGCGTTCTCTGGTGTACGGTCTGACGGATGGCATGCAGCTCATTGCTGACTGTTTTGCGTCTCTTGAGAGAATTGAGAGCTTTTTGCTGGTAGAAGAATTGAATGGAAAGGAATTAAATCAACAAGAAGACACGACGGGAAATGAAAATGGTGACGAAAAGGAGAAAGACAACAGCGAGACCGTCGAAAAACCCTTCTTGAAGGTGCAGGGCTATGTTATACTTTTAATAAAACTAGTTTTCTTTTTTAGAAGATGCACACTATGGACTCTCTCCTCCGCAGAGACTCAAAGGTCTTTTTTTCGGGCGGGGGAATCCGTTGAACGATACGAGTGCAGACGCTGACTGTTCGCCTGCACTCACCTCGCATAGCGGCTTTCTATATCGGCGAAATGAAAACACCGTTATTCCAATACTTGCCATACAAATCGATGGCTTTGTCCATTTCGAAATCAGGGAACCGAAAACAAAGGGACGCAATAGGCAACTCAGGAACATAAAATTGACTCTCTCTGTGCGCAAGCCGATTCCAATGATAAACGTTAACTCGATTTAGAAAGTTTCGGTGGAAGTGGAAGATTGCTGTTAAAATTCAGGTTCCTAGTTTTTTTATTTCCATTTTTGTCATCCGCATCGAGGACAATAGCTAACGATCTATCAGCAAGTTACAGTGCATGAAAGTTTAATGTACCGCTTTAGAAAATGATTGAATGATCTAGTTATATGTGGAAAGGTTCGCTAACGAAGCAACGAAACTCGAGTATCTAACGGTTGAAAACGAAGGAAGGCGTGTCTCAGACAGACATGCAACTCGTTTGTTCACTTTACGGGCAAAGGTTGAAAATATCATTCAATTAGTTTGCCCTCGTTCTCGGGTATGAAAAATGCCCTGTAAAAGAGATTGGATGAGTAACAAATGAATATTAAGTCAAAATGTTTCTATGTCTTGACTATTATAAGGTCATTTAAACAGCGTAAAAATAATGGTTCTTTTTCCAATTCTAGGCGTCCAACATAACTTGCCACTGGAATGGTAAAAACGAAGCTCCAGTCCTAAGCGACGTGAGTATCGAGGTGGCTGAAGGCAAGCTGCTGCTAGTGACGGGTCCTGTTGGTTGTGGCAAATCGTCTCTTCTCTTAGCATTGCTCGAGGAACTTCCCCCAAGCACGGGAAAAGTAACGCGCAATGGAAAAATCGTTTACGTCCCTCAAACCGCCTGGGCTTACAGCGGAACGCTTCGTGAAAACATTCTCTTTAACCAGGCGTTCGACCAGGACAAATATGATCGAACTATCGAAGCTTGCGACTTAAAAAAAGACATTGCTATGTTACCTGAGGGCGACAAAACTCTTCTTGGAGAACGCGGTGCAAGCTTAAGTGGCGGTCAGCGTGCTCGCGTCAATTTAGCACGCGCAGTGTACAGCGATGCTGATATTTATTTGCTGGATGATCCGCTAAGCGCTGTGGATGCCAAAGTTGGCAAACACATTTTTGAGAATTGCATCAATGGGTTACTCAGCAACAAGGTGCGCGTTCTTGTGACGCATCAGCTTCAGTACATGAAGAGCGCGGACTACATTGTGATCCTGGACAAGGGGGGTGTTGTGAAGCAAGGCGCATATCAGCAGATGAAAGAATCTGGGATGGACATTGACTCACTGGAGAAAGAGTTCCATCTCGGACAAGAGAAGTATCATGAAATTGAAGGAGGCAAAATGACTGTTACAACGGATCAGGTATTTTCAGAACCCTTTAAAGAATTCTCATACAATACTGGAAGGTCTAACGCCTGGGAATTGTTCTCCGAGGATCGTGTCCTTAAGTCCAATGCTGAAAAAAAAAAAAGAAAACCGATAAAATGTTTTGTATTTCTTTTGCAGGAAAACGTCAAGCGCAGAGAACGTCGAGAAAGCGATTGCTCTCGTTTGTCCGCCGGAAAGGGTATGACTACTTCTCAAGAGGACCGTATTGTTGGCACCATATCTTCACGCCTCTACTGGGACTACTTCAGATCGGGCCTGCATGGAGTGCTCTTGTTATTTCTGCTGTTGCTTTTCTTCATTGCTCAAGGTAAATAAATGGTTCTTCTAGGGAAACACCACAGCAGTTTGCAATATACACTATGCAGACACTTTCGCGTCTCCCTGAGATACA
>Ga0126339_10002572_pt1 | contig 13050 bp, 6 predicted proteins | sample OrbTmetagenome_2_FD_92532 | JGI IMG/M metagenome (GOLD analysis project Ga0126339, IMG submission 92532) | Coral microbial communities from Petempiche,Puerto Morelos, Mexico - Orbicella T R C metagenome | ecosystem: Host-associated > Invertebrates > Cnidaria > Coral | place: Petempiche,Puerto... | reverse complement strand
TTTTTTTTTTTTTTTTTTTCCGTTGAACAGTCTTAACTACTGTTCAGGAAAGTAAATAAAAGAAAAAAGACACAGGCAAGACAAACATGCAAAAATTGTTGTTGAATTTGTTTGGCTCTAATAATAGTAATTATACCACAAAACCCTTGTTGTTGAGCAGTCAGCCATTTGTACTGCACTAGTCACCAAATTAGTAACCTGTTTGTAAAATTTAGTCACCAAAATTTATGTTGTTTTTTTTTCACTTGCCATGCATGGCAACCAAAATGGTCGCAGCTTGGAGCACTGTTATGGTGTTTGTATTAAAGAGATTTGACTATATACATACAGGATATCACATGGCAAAGAAACTATCAATATATTTATTAAGAGGCATCTTCTTACTGGACAAGCTATCAAAGATGATTTTAAACTACTACATTCAGATATACTTACAACATCAACAGGGTGATCATCAGCAGAATCACACCAAACACCGCTCTTTTGCAGTTGTTATTCGGGTTATCCTTCTGGGACATCTCCCCACCACATTTCCCACAGAGCCGGCAGCAGCAGAAACAGAAGCCGACAATCGGCATTAACAGGCAAAACAATACACCAATTCCAATCGTAATTATCATTCCCAAGGCATAGCCCAGGATCAGCTGCCGAGAGGAAAAAAACAGAGAGTTCAAACTACATTTAAGAAACACCAGTTCTTATTTTCAAAATTGTATGGATTTACCATCAGTCTCTCACAGGGTGGTGTATTGGATGGTCAGGGAGGGGGGGATGGGCACCTTGATTTTACAGCTTAGCTTTTAAAAAAATAAGCATAAACTGTAGGCCTTGTCTCCTTCATCTTCAGTGTACATGATTAGCAGGGGATGTTAAAAAACCAGTGGACACACTTATTGTCACAAAGAGTAGGGTATGTACTGTAGCTCCTGGTGTTGTGGTCTGGCCTTGTCTCACGGGTTGGTACTTCACATGGGGTTAACCTCATTGCACCTTATCCTCTTGGATAGAATTGTCCAAGAAAAATGGCTATGTCTGTGGCTATGCCATTGTGCATGTTTTTCACTGCCAGACAGATCTACATGTAGTTAAGCCTTTCCTTTACAGCTCACAGGCCAGGGTTGTCATGTACACCCTACACGCTTGTTTACTTTGCTGTCGCGCTCCACCATCCTTTAAGGTACCATTCCCCAAGCTAATCTATTGTTGATGAGTTTAAACCCAGAAAATAATAGGCCTCCATTGCATGTTCATTTGCTCAAAGTTGCAAGAAATCCCTAATAAATTTAATCACAACATTTGTTACAGGTGTGATTTTCTACCAAGACCTGCTTAATTTGCACAATCATTAGACACTGTACATACCAAATTAGGAAACTGCAAATCCAATGATTGTGCAAATTAAACAAAAGCTCAGTCAGTCATTTCTGTATAAAAAACTCCTTAAATAAGAACACCCTATAATAATTATGGCCATAGTTTTGTGGCCCTTCAGTGGTGAGATTTTTAACAGGTCCACTCAACAAAACCTTGTAGACACTGTATGTACCAATGTAACAGCATCCAGAAGGGTTATTTTTACATTATTTTTAATCTGGCCATTTATAGGTTGGCCATATTAAGAAATGACTGTCACAGACTGAGCTCTTGTTTAGGGCCAGAAAAAAGGATGTACATACATGTACATACACTTTATTGAGCATCTCTAAAAGGGTTTTTCAAAGGTTGCCTTCAGGTGGGGCTTCACAGTGATCAGTTTAGAACCACTGAGAATTACAGGACTAGTAACTTTATATTTTAAAATAAGCTACATTTGATACTCACATCATCCTTAATATTAAGGTTGCTTGTCCCATCTACTTTGGCCTTGAGGATAAGATCTAAATACAAATTATAAACAACAAATTAGAAACTATGCTCATATTCCAAATTATCTACAGTGTACTACTGTTTTTTTCACAGTGGGCAAGTGCATTTTGCAGAATCTGAACACTATTTAACACTCCAATTGAATAACAATGTTCAGCAATCAAAAACTATGTTTGAATTGAAGGTTCATTTACCCTGCAAAACTGTCAAGACTATTTTCTTCTTTCCTTGGTTCACATTCCAAATTTTTGGTGGTGGAGTGGAGAGTTTGCTTGAAAATGTAAAGAACTTCAATGAGGTTTATCATCTCAGTTTTTATATATTTTGTATTGAAGGCAATCAGAAAATTTTAAAAAAATGCAAAAGATGTACATATTTTTAAAAGTGAAAGATAAAACTGCTTTGACAATGCCCTGCCCCTGGGCTGACAAATTATGGCAAATAACCTGCCTGGAGACTAGAAATGTTGTCAAATGCATGACAAATGCCTGGGGATCAAAGGAAGGGCTTCAAATTGACAGATCCATAAATAAAATTCTCTATATTTAGTATTAATAATTTCCAGAGGTGAATACAAGATTCAGACATTCTGATAGGTCAAAAAGCTTCGTTCATGATACCATATTCACCATGCTAGGTGGGGGATATAACATTTCTAAGCTTGATTATTCACAGAGATAGTTTGATATTTTTTAATTATCGTATCAAGATGTAGAATGATTCAAGATATAGAAGTTAGCTGGGAGTAACCATGAGCTGGTTAGGAGTGAACTTGATCGAGTTGGGGCGCACTCAGTCAAGTCGAGTCAACGTGGGTGCGAACTCAGTGGGTGTGAACTCAGCGGGTGCAGACTCAGTGGGTGCAAACTTGGTCAGTGCAATCTCGGTGTGCAAACTTGCTTGGGTGCAAAACCTCCCACTGCCTAGATAGAATTTAAGTTGAATCTAACATGCACTCTCATTAGTTGAATTATGGTCACTTAGCAGAAGGTGAATCTATCTATTTATTGTTTAATATTGTTGTCCAGCAAGTGGTAATTAAATAATTGTCACCTGTTCTACCACAAACCAAAGGTCTCCTTGCCTTATCATTTCACAGTTGACTCCACCTTTATAACAAAACACTTACTTACTGGTCCCTTGAAATAGTTTATTTTGTTTTCCCTTGAATCTTAATGTTTCCCAAGACTAAATTGAGAGAAACATCACTATTCTCGGGGAAACAAAACTGTTTTCCTTGTGACCAATAATTAAGTGTATAATGTTCACGTTGCTTAAAATTTGCATAATATTACATAATATTACAATAGATCTTATTGATCTAAAATTATCTTCCAATTAGGATCTTTTGAATCCAAATTTTGGAATAAAGACTTTCAATTTTAAGAAAGGATAGGCTTAATTTTACCTGTGAGCATGTAGCTCTCTCACAGGAAGTAATTTGCAAGTCTCGCTCTCTACCAAAAATAATATTTTCCCATTCCAAAGTACATTGGGCTCTGACTTAAACCATTTTATTACCCCAAAAACGTGACCACTTAATTTTCCTTCAGTGACAACTGAATCATTTTCCCTTGCAATATGATAAAATATTGCGAAGCAGTAGCAGAAAACAATTGATGAGGAGAATATTGTCTTTACATGCCAAAACAAATTATCATATACCTTAGCTGGAATATTTGAGAAAAAAAAAAAACAATTAGATGAACTTTAGACCAAGAACTTGCTTAAAGTTAAAACAGATCAAAGGTTAGGAACGGCCTACTATTAAGCCTAAACCTTTGATCGAATTTTTTTCTAAAATAACTCAAGGCTGATCTTTTACATTGTTTTGTGTCCTGTGCGCTCTGGCTGCTTTCGATTTCCTGATAAAACCTGGAAGAATATCAACTGGAATCCGGCTCACTGTACACGAAACCTCATAACCAAAGAATAATAAAGCAGACGTGATACAAAACCAGAGATCGAGGCGGTTCATATGAGCTACACGGCATAACTTTAATTTGTACAATGTACATGCCACAAATTTGATGGTTCGGGAGTCATTGTCTTATCGTGAAAGTAAATGCTAGTAGTTCGACATTTTGTAATTAAGCTTAGAATACGTAAATTTAAGTCCAAAACATTCCAACGAAAAAACAACGGTGCCAATTTCTTATCCTGTTTAAAACAATGTCAACATCTACATTCCGTGGATCTATAAGGCTTCCGCTAATACGACATGTAAAATGATGGGGGAGATGACAATCCAAGGTCACGAAATTTTCACGCACTTTTCACCGAAGCCCACGCACTTGACAAACAGCTTACTTTTATAGCCACAAGAATCAACTTTTAAGCTTATATTGCACAAAACTTATGTCGCTCCCAGATCAAGCTTAAAGGAAAAAATGAATACAAGAAAACATACTAAGTACCGGACGAAATGAGCATTGTTGCAACACAACATGATGTCACCCGGCCTTGTTGAAAATCTGCATACAAGCACACACGTTCAATGAATTTCTAACATGCTTGTTTAGCTGTCTTCTTCGACATTTTTAAGCTTATATTAAGCCATCCTTTAATATAACCCGTCAGAGAAACCACTTTACTTTGTCTCCCGCTTCAGTGCAAGAAATGAAAGCAAAATAACAGTATACACGGTGGAGCTAAACTTACCGTAAGGTTCCTTGTTCAGAACTGTACTAATGAACGAGTTTGCGAAATCGTACCAAGGTTGAAGGCCTTTCGCGTCGTACTCCGTTTTCAGAGTAGATCCTTCAGAGGATTCTGTGTCGAAATTATCATGCCAGATGATTGTGGTACCGTTGAGCTCCGGTCCTTTACGTTCCTCACAGCTTGCAAGGCTCACGAAGCATATCAAAACAAAAACAAGGAACGAAGATGTCGACATTTTGAAAGCACCTTCCCAAATAACGATGTTGACTTTGGGGCGCAAATAATTCCTTCAAGGCTCGTAAGACCCTCTTTACCACAGCTCTTGTATCCTGTAACACAACTTGAGAAAGCCCAGACGAAATCTTCGGGCACAAAGACCTTCGTGATACTTCGTTTGACTTGGAAGTGAGGCGTCGATTCCTTGGATTATAGAAGCAGCACGTCTCATCAAATGCCTTCGCCAAAGATAGAGTTATTCATGCGTATCTTCTTCACTCTGCAAGGCAAACGTTTAAATTATTTCCTGTTAAGCCGAAGGCAAGGAATATTCTTAACAGTAAATTTGCGAAAAAGATGTATTTACACTTGCTTCTCGTTTCCTCGCCGCGAGATCGCCAAAATATCATGATGGCATTCAAATTCTCAATAACGCACAGGTCGTGTTACGTCACGGCCGTTACGTCACTTTTTATATCATGCCTGATAATAGCTCGCTTTTGTTGTCACTGGAAACGCTCGCCTCCAACAAACAAAATATTGACACCATGAGATATCGATTAGCCGTGGCTCTCAATAGGAAATTTTTTCGTTATATCCGGCTAAAATCATAGCTATTGATGTATACGCATGCATGCGTACTGGAAATGTTTCAACCTTGGCGTAGCGCGGGGCTAGTTCTAGCGACAAGGAATTCAAAGCCAAAACAAAACTAATAAAATGGAAAAAAGATAGAGGAAAATAGTGCACTAACCGGCTTGTTTAATCCCGGAACACAAGATCAAAGATAAGCACATTGTAAAACAATCATTATAGACTCTCAAATAGTTAACGATGGACTGTGACGGTGATCACCTACCTACTTACAGCCGAAAGATGGGCTAAAATTTGAACTGGTAGCTTAGAAATGTATGGCAAAAATTTCACTGCTGGATGAGTAAGGCAGCCCATCCAGAAAGTAAACAAAATCTAAAGAGGCGATATTTATTACGTGGATATTTTTATTTATTTTATCGGGTCTTAAGAGGGAAGTGATCTTTTATGGCTTCACTCCTTTCGAACTCTTATGATTAGTCGTTATAGACTAACCCAGAAGAGATCAGCTGTGGAGGTTATACTAGAATCTACGCGGAACTTTTCCCTCCTCTTGTGTGTTGATAAATAGATCCTTTTGACGTCCTGGCAGCTGACATAACAACATAATTACACAGAATTACGCAAAAAGAAGCAATAATTTTTTTGGCGTCAAAAAGCGAACGGATGGTAGCTTGATCCAAGTGCTTTTTTCATGCTCTGTGAGTCGTCCCCCATCTCAACATTCTTAAGATGCGTTTGTCAAATTACCCTAAAATATCGGGGATAAAACTGACCTCAACCCTTTATCAAGTTACCAGAAGATAACATTTGCACTTTTCTTAGACTACGTCTTGTCGGCTCCAGATCACGGGTTTCATGATGACGAAGTAACAGAGTGAAAGAGAGGCGATGTGAGGTGAAACGATGAAATGTTTCGACCGCTTTATGCGCTCTGCATACCTTCCCAACTAGCACCCTCGTCACTTATGATTTTGCAGAGAAAACGGTCGGATAATCTTTTTTAGGGTATATTTGAGTTTTGGCGTGCAAAGACGGGATGTCAGCGGAAGGATAAGGAGTGATAATTTGCAATTTCCGTCGACTTCCGATCAAAATAGATGCTTAATATTAATTCTAAATCTACACCATGCAATGGGCGAGACAATCAGGGTTGAAAATGTCATCTTAACATCCGACTCAGATGATAGACCATGTAAGGGACGTCTTAGACGTATGACATACCTGAATATTGCAATATAGCTACTCTCGTCTCGGTGAAGAATGCACAGAAGGTTACCAATATTTCTTGAATACTAGGTTCTGCTTGAAATAACTTTGACTGCATACCCACGGGGCTACTTTTCCCAGTCCCCCACTGTTGTCACTATTTCTTCGTGAAACGCCGGCTCAATGTATATGCTCTACTTACGTGTTGTTAAGAGCTATTAGTGACCGCAGCCAATAACAATGAGGTTAGTGAACCCGCAAAAGCACAGTATGTCCAAAAATACCTGACGAATTTCATGAATATTTAATGATAAGCCTCTGTTTCCACATGACCAAATAATGGAGCGCGCTAACGAAAAAGTTTATAGAACAGGAGGCAATACCATTGAAACGGGTCAACATTTTGAAACAACTGAAATGTTTTTCTGGATTGCAAAAATATTGTCACGTCATGTTCTATAACCGGGGACTTGTTATCTATTGAAGCAAAGAGTTCTTTTGTCCAAAAGTTGATACACAGCATACCAAAATAAATGATTTGACTTTATTGTTTGCAAAAACATTTATTTTCCGATTTCGACGTCTCTCTGTCCGACACTATCATTTGCTGAGCTATTTCTACCGTTATTGGCTCAAAATAACCACAGGCAGAACAAACGCACGTTTTGAGAATTTGAGTAAAAGAACAGGAAAAGAAAATTTTGCCTAAAACACCGCTACAAGACTCCAAACAGACAACAGGACACAGAGAATCGCAAACTGAAGTAAGTTGTGGGAACTAAGTTCATTTACTCAATTACAAGCTAAATTACGGCCAAATCGTTAATCTAACAATTGCTCACAAATCCTCATAACAACTCAACAACTCGGTTAACTATAGTATTGCGCAACTTTTCAGCTCATGACGTACATATTTGGGCTGCTTCTGAAAGAACCAATCAGATTTGGGTACGTCACTTTCCCCGCGTTTTTCTCCATGTCAACATAGTTGTCAGCACGTCAGTTTTGCTTCAAACTGTGATTGGTCAAAGTGATTATAACGCTAGCGCTATTTCGGTTGTGTTAATAATAGTCTCATGCACTTTTTGATTTGAGTTAATGCATCAGTCAATTCCAGCAATGCCAATCCCCCCCCCCCCGGGCTAACCCCCGGGCATTAGCATTTTTTTAAAAAAATGGGCAAATTCCCCGGGGTGGGGAAACATAAGCTGTCTAAATGCCCCGGGGTGGGGACGAAGAAAGAGGGCAAATGCCCCGCCCCTGGGATCGTCGCCTTGCAACACCTCCACAGTTTTTTAATTAATCAGTGAATAAAACGGTCAACTGTTCAGTGTTTTAATGCAACGGTAAGACTTCAAGGACAACAGTACGTGTTAGTTGATTCTGATTATATTTATTTCTTTCTATTTGTTTTTAACAGTTTGCTAGAGGATAGCTGGGATTGCGGCGGAAGTGCCCTCAGCCGTGAGCGATGAAAGGCGCCTGTATTCGCAGGCTACATTTTCTGTCAAGAATCAAGACATTTTAAATGATGATGCATTGCATTTTAAGCTCGCAAGATCTGTCTTGAAGATCGCATCATTTGAATTCGTATTTTAACTCCACTTTCATGAATTTAAAAAATGCTAGGCTAGTTTTGAATGCGAAATGCGAAATAGTCGTGTTCACGTCAGTTATTGTTTTGTGATAAACAAAATATGTTCGACAAACGCCTCATCTTTCCCGATGAACTCATCCATGGCACTTTCCAAAACACGTGTGTCGAACGCCCCGGGGTCGCCCCGGGGTACGCAAATGTCCAACCCCCGGGCCGCGATAAAATTGCGGATGCCCCACCCCCGGGACTGACAACTTAAGCAAATGCCCCGCGGTTGCCCGGGGGGGGGGGGATGGGCACTGCTGGAATTGACTGATGCATAAATGAACAAGACAAATTACCATGTCAAATCGTATCGTAGTTGTCAAAACAAAAGCAACCGTACGCGTGTTCTACAGTGTGTTCTAATTTGAGCGGGAAAGTTCGCATACGCACACAACGGTCTGTCACGAATATGATACCATATTAGGGCATGTATCGTGACGTGTTTACACTTACATGTAACCGGATGGTAATGACAGAGCCTAGATGAAAGGCTACACGCCGGCCAACAAACTTTACAAACATTCACACGGCGACTTCCGCTTTACGGTCACGGAGTTTTAAACAAGGTTTGATAGAACAAAATGCTACCGATGAAAACTGCGTTAAATCTACAGCGAAGAATAAATCAAAGTCGAACTCCTTCTACAGATTTCAAACATGTACGTTGTTAAACGCAGTTTTCGCAATATCAAGTTTTGGCGTCTTTCAGAAAACTGAAGTCGATAGATATAAAGACAGTGGCTTATCTTTTAGAGATCTATGAGGGGTCACTTGCTTTTCATTTATAACAGACTGTTTCACTGTCTCGTAGAGTGAACGCTAAAATTCTCGTTCGTTGTGTTACCTGTTGACTAAACAATGTTAATAACATTTTTGACCTACCTTGTCGACTTTCACTTGTTTGCAAATCGGTGAAGGGAGCCGACAACTACGATCAGTTATCGTTCATCTGAAAGAATTCCTGAGGAACTACAAAACAAACTTTATAATGCTTGACTGAATAAACCGCAGCTCATTACAAAACCGAAGGAAGTGCATGCAAGCAGGTGACGTCAACATCTTGACGCTCGTTACTATCAAAAAGTAAAGTCGGTTTTGTTTAGTTTTGTATAAACCAGACAATAACACGAAAATACACGAATAAAAACTTACGACCATTCATTTTCGAGGTCGGTCACGTACTGAATTGTTTTCAAAATAACGGTTCTTGCCATTAACGTACCAATATGTGGTTTTCCGCATGCAAGACATATTCTCAGTATTCACACGGATATCATCGTATTTTCTCAAAGCAATGTCAATGCCTAAGGGGGGAGGGGGAGGGGAGGGTTGCGAGCAGAGGGGTGGAGAGCAGATACAAGGAAAAGGAAAAGGGTCGTCTGGCTTTCACGCGTTCCAGCCCACTCCTCTGCTTAATTTAACTATTTTGTAACTAGCACATTATTAAACAAAAGAGCAACGCCATATTGAAAGAGGATTATAGACCTAATATTGCCAAATTTGTCCCTAAGTCTAGATGGGCATAGTCCTTATACCTCTCTGTATTTTTGTCATGTCATTATTTATAGAGTGTATTTTTGTATTAGTTAACTCATGTGTTAACTTGAGTTCGATTTGTTTATAACTTTGTAAATTCTGAAAATTACTGGTAAAGCCTAGTTTTTACAGTGTCTCCATTAAACACAGCAGTGTCAAATATATATTGTTATTTAACTTAAGTCGTTCTTTCTCTACATTGATGTGGTATGTAAAGACTCGAGTATAAAATACAATCATTGTTTCCTTAGGCTTTTCAGATTACAGACGCACAAATAAAAATTCGACCATCAGTGAAATTTCGGCGGTTTCTGAGCTTTGAAAAAGTTACAGATTTTGTATGGCCAAGATCAGTGCAGGTTAAGTATAAAACCTCTCCAAAAAGCGTAACATGAGCTCGTGAAATTTTGCAGGTAGCCTTTGAGAAATTTACTTGAAATCACACTATCCTAGAAGTCACGTGACTTATCTATACTACTAAGCTATAAGTAAATTTTGCTGCTTCCAGATTTCAGCTATTCTGTGATCTGTATTGGTTTAATTAACCAATTTTACTAAAATGCAAAAACGTTCCTTGTTCCACTTTTAATATACTGGTCTTTTAGTGCAGCAGTTTTCTTCCTTGCACATTTAAATAGTTACTTTTCGGATTTCCCTGGTTTCCAGTTACGTAATAAATGGCCAAAAATATCGACCAGGCATTCTCGCCAAGTATGCCTTGGTATGTTTTCTTCAATTTCAAGACATTTTTCATTGGCCCCATCCTTCATAAACGCTGTCAGAAGTCACAGATTTTTCCTTGAAAAGCTGGCGAGCCAGTGTTTGAACAAGAAAACTTGTGAAAGAAGAAAATATTGGACAGGTCACGGCAAAATAGGCCTTTCCACAAAGACCTGGATATTTTTTTAAGGATATTTAGAAGTTTCTGAGATATTTAGAAAATTTAGAGATATTTATAAATATTCGTAGCTTTTATGGCGAAGCCCTGTGTTGTCCTGGCTATTTTCTTGAAACAATACTCAGTTCTATGCTAGAAACAGTCAAGTTCGACGATCTTCCACACAAAAAATGTATACAATATCACTAAAAGCACCAAAACAACAATTTTTCCAAAATGGCGGATGCTGGTAACATCGAAGCACCTGAACTTCTTGCGCTACTCCTTTACTGCAAGAACATTTTGAAAATTTTCGCCTAAGTGATTCAAAATTGGTTCATTTTTAAAACAAAAATAAGAGATGTTTAGAGAATTTTTCGAGATGTTTAGAAAACATTTTGCGATATTTAGAAATTTTTTTGTGAAATTTCCGGAATTAATTGAATATATTTATTTTAAGCGATTTTACGTGATATTTGTGGAAATGCCCACGGCAAAACGAAATGATGAAAGAGATGCAAATTTAGCTGACCACGGAGACGGAAAACTTTCCGCCACGCTCAAATTAAAATTGGGCAGCCAAGCTTCATACTAAGTTTGTTAAAGACGAGCAAATAAACTTATCAAATTCAATGTGCATACGCGCACTTTGGGATTAATTGAAACACTCCTAAAATGCTTAGAAAAAAGATTAATGCAAAATGTACGAATGGTAGTTTATATGGGCAATTTTGTTTGCAGGTTTGGTCGTCGGATAATTAACCATATGAGAGAGTTTAACGTGGTCGGTCCGGGAACAAAATAGCAAGTGTTAATTTTCTGTTTCATTTAAACAGCACGCATTTTGGTTCTTGAACGAGAAAATGTGACAAGAAGAAAAAGAAAACGAAATTTCTGTTCGCGAGCAGCTCTGCTACAAGGGAACGTGAAAAGAGTACATGATTGTAGCATCAACTGGTATAGAGTGGTTATAATGACCCATCAAAATCTAAGGCTTGCTGTGAAGTGCTGGAAACAGTTTTGAGATCCTTTGAGCCACCTTAACACTGAAGTTGTCAGCGTATGTTGCAAAATATGCAAAATATAATGAGGCCTCGATAAAGCAGATGTATAGATTCAAGTGAAGAAGTGATAATAGGTTATGGGCACCTGAAGCTCTCAAAATTATAATTTTCCAGGCTGTTCAAGCTAGTTTGTGGGAGGCGCCGTGGCCCAGTGGTTGGCTCGCCGGACTCCGGATCGAACAGTCCGTATTGGAAAATATCATGTGACCGGGGACATTGTGTTGTGCTCTTGGGCAGGGCACTTTACTCTCACAGTGCCTCTGTCCACTCAGGTGTATAAATGGGTGCCGGCGAATTTTGGAATTTACTCCTGACAGACTGCTGGGCGGTAACCCTGCGAAAGACTAGCATCCCGTCCAGGGGGGAGTAGCAATGCTAAAAGTCGCTTCATGCTACAGAAACTGATTAAGCGTCTTGCTGTTAGGCTTTCTTCTTAAAATAGCTCGGCAATATAACTTGTCATACGTGTCCCGAACGTCTCTAAAGCTAAGTTATGATATTTCTTAATAATTCAATAAATTATTAGGAAAGGGTTTTCATTTTCTTGGCGATCGGCAGGTCAGGAGAAACCACTTCATACCCAAAAATTTTGTAGCGTGTGTGTGTGTGTGTTTATTTGGTCGCTATGAGCTCAATAACACTTCAACAAAAAGCCAGTTTCTCATTTTGTCTGACTTATCGAATTCAACAGACACCTGCTTTGTTCTAGCTGTCAAAGAAAATCATTTTTGGTAGGAAATTGAACCTAACAGAAACTGGCTTTAAAGAACACCTTTGAAATATTGCAAAACAGACACAGGTTGATTTTTCCTGACATTTAAAAACTGAAACTATCAGTTACTATTAGAAACAACAAAATGAAAATAATCGGTAATTGTAATGTTAATTTAAATTTGTGACAATCGTCTAGATCGCTTCTGAATATTTAATAAAACAACGTTTGGGAACAAGTTTGTCTAAATTAAACGCTTTGAGATTTACAATACGCATTTTCCACCCGCTTTTGATTCGTTATCATGGAAATCTTGGAATTCGGATAATTTTTTTCCTTTCTCTGATACAAAAGTGAAAAAGAAAAAAAAAAAAACCATCAAGGACCGCAGTTTATCCGCGATGAAACACTGAACACTTAACAATATGTGCGCTGAATGTTCTTCAAAGAGTGTTCAGTAAGGGAAGATATTCTTTTCAACGTAACCTCAGTTAACTGTGTCGGTTTGAAAAGCGGGTTAGCACACAGCTGTATTTTCTTGTCAATGGACAAAGATTAAATTTGGAAATACAGTTAACAATAAAGATTAGCGAAAAAACTGAGCAACGACGTTTCGGTGTCATCCTGGCACCATTTTCAAGTTAAAAAATATTTGTGCGAAAAGTAAACTAAT
>Ga0126339_10002570_pt1 | contig 13056 bp, 12 predicted proteins | sample OrbTmetagenome_2_FD_92532 | JGI IMG/M metagenome (GOLD analysis project Ga0126339, IMG submission 92532) | Coral microbial communities from Petempiche,Puerto Morelos, Mexico - Orbicella T R C metagenome | ecosystem: Host-associated > Invertebrates > Cnidaria > Coral | place: Petempiche,Puerto... | reverse complement strand
GGTAAGAAAAGATCAGAATGGCCATACTGACAAGGTGATCCTTTTAACAAGGTGGCCATAAGGTAGAGTTCCACTGTACTTTCATGTTAACAATTCTACAAATGTGTTTATTTACCTTATTTCACCAGCATCAATGACTTTGCTGAAATGTACGCCAGTAAACTTGGAATAAATAAAAACATCCTCACCAAGACTCTGTGGGGAGACTTCTACCTTCATTCCAAATCAAAAAGGATTTTCAAAGGTGCCCAGGCCAAGGCTAAGAAGCCGCTGTTTGTACAGTTTATACTGGAGAACATTTGGGCTGTGTACGAGGCAGTTCTTAAGAGGTACGTTTACAGTTTTCAGCACAGTTTGTGACTTGTACAAATAGGCCTTCTCTATGAGGAAGGTTCCCTCTTCGCTCATTATGTCAGAGATAGTATAGGGCTATAAAAGGGTCTTTTATAAGATTCTTCTCAGAGAGCATGGGAAAGGAAAGGGCAACGATTTTGCATAATAAGTCAAGTGGAATGATGTGATTTTACATTCACAAAGAGGAGTTAAGATGTCGTCAACAAATTTTTCTGGCATGGCTGTAGTCAATACGTAGCCACTCTAACCATACTTTTAATAACGTTACCATTATGAACACTGATTGTTTGGTCCCAAATTTAGAAGTTTCGTTACTGGAATCCTTGCTAATAATTATGACCACCTTGTTTAAAACCATCTTCTGGAGTCCCCATCTCTTTTTCTTTCCAAATTTAAAGTGTACTCACTTAACCTCTGAGTACCTTCAAATTGCTTGCCTACAACAAAGTTCCTACAAGACTATCTTTTTATTACAGGGACAAAATCAAAACAGAACAGATAGTGAAATCATTAAATCTGAAGATCTCAGCAAGAGACAGTCGGCACACAGACACTCGTGTGCATCTCAAGGCCTTGTTTGATCAATGGCTTCCACTCTCTGGTTCCTTACTGGCCATGGTGGTGGACAAACTTCCCAGTCCACGAGATATGATCAGTGAGAGAGTGGAGAAGCTGATGTGTGGTGGGGTAAGGACGTTTGACTCCCTACCCGAGGAGACACAAAGCTTGAAAAACGGTAAGTCTTATCAGTAGTCAAGCGTTTTATACATGTTACCTTATGTTTTAGAGAAACACTGAGTCCTCTTTCTGTCGTAATCCCTTGCCTCTGGTAATCTGCCTGACTCTCTTATGTTCTTAATTGTATATCAATTTACAATACGCAAATTTGCAATTAGCTAATCAGTAGCCATTTCTAGTGTTCTGATATCCTACGGCTTCAAGTCATTTCTCTTCAGAGTTTTGCCTAAATTTGGGTGTGGTACCTTACAGTTTGATTTGCTTAAGGTATTAGGACTAAGTACTATTTGCTACTTTCGTGGTCTATTAAGCAATCACAGAATTTATTTGTGCCTCTGGAAGAAGAATTTTGCAAGATTTGAAGTGTTCTATATGGAGTCTTGCTCTATAGTTGACTATTAGATTATTCGCTCTCAATTTATGTAGTGTTATGGTTGACTCGGGCGCCCTTGTCAACTATCGCGCTATATTAATCGAGAGTGAATAATCGAATTGTTTTAGTATAAATTCAGTAGTAAGTTATCGCCTGGACTGGTAAATTCAATCTAAATCCTCCCAGACACTTCAAAAACGTAAAGAGGCGACCGCCATTTTGTTATCAATCGCGCACTGCTAGGCTACCCACTATCTACAACAGAGTGTAGCCAGTAAGTGAACGGCATTCGTGATACGACGCAAATAGATTTATACTAATTTAGATAAGACTCTAAGAAGAATGTATAGGAAACTTTTGTGTCATCTTTTAATGATACCCTCAGTGTTTAAAACAAGCTGCTCAGGGATAGAAAAACACTTCCTGAAACGGTATACAGTAGCCAACCTTATCACAAACTTGTATCCAGTCTTTTTTAATGTTTATGTTTTTTAATTTCGTTTACTTTCTTTTTCTTTCAGATTTTCTGGCCTGCACGTCTTCTGATGATGCACCAGTTATTGTTTTTGTTTCCAAAATGTTTGCAGTTGAAGACAGTGCCTTGCCGAAACATCGCAAGAGGTACACTTGTACATGTTCATTCTCTCATCCTGTGATAGTTCTTAAGTTGCAATCGTAAATTGTTACACACAAATCAGAGGATTTTACGGACTCACGTGTTGTAGTTTTACAATTGTGTAATTCAACGAATACGTAAGACCGTAACCTTTAGTTCAGCTGCATGTTTGTGCCTGGTTGAGTTCCAGTAAACTACTAGGCACTTTTAGAGCTTTACGCTAACCGGTATGAATCCTTTTAGAGGTGATTTTGTACACCAGGCAACCAGCCAAGGGAAAAATATTCATGTTTCCACTCCGGCATTTCTCGTATTTTCCAGTCCTATTTTCTATTTGGTAACGAAGTCAGTTTGTAAGGTTAGGTTTTTTGTGTAATTGTTCCTAATACCTTCAGAAAATTTGATTCATTCTTTATTTTTCTCTTGGTTCATGTTTAAGGCCTTTGACTCAAGACGAAATTGGGGCTCGACGCGAACAAGCTCGACAAAGACACGCCGAGATGATGGCAAATAACACTGGCTTGGAAAATGGAACTCCTCTTATCCTCGAGCCAGCCAACAAAGATAACAAGGAAAACGAAAACAATGAAATGAAGATAAAACCAAGAGACGAGAAGGAGGTCCCTAAAAGTCACGTGCTAGCGTTCGCGCGGGTGTACAGTGGGACTATCAAGAAGGGACAACAACTGTACGTGTTAGGCCCAAAACATGATCCACGAGAGAGCCTTAGTGAAGATTTGGTACCTTTAGAGGACCTCGATCAAACTATACCAGACAGGTAGTGCGTAATTTCCCATCACAAACTGTCCGCTGTGTTTAACTGTAAGGATAAGGCTTTTCTTCATGAAAACGATAAACGCAGACCTTTTATGGTAACCGGATGTTAGCCCCTAGGACAGAGGGTGTAGGTGTTTGCAATAAGCATTGGTAGTAAAGTAAAAAGATGGTACACCTTTTCATTATTTTGTTATTGAGAATTGTACTGGTACAAAGTCCAAAGGAAACTGAAAATCCTTGATAGTACACAAAAAGATTTCTGTTCATTAGTATGGAGTATATGGGACAATGAATGGGAAATAAACATTGTTCGGGTCATATTCTCTAATTTGTGAATTTTATTGACAGTGCTATTGATGTTTGTCTATTTTTTTTTTTTCCACTTACAAGCAGTGACAAAGAAGAGACTAGCGAGGGATTGTCAGTAGCAAAATCAGTGGACCGTGGTACAAACCAACACGTGGCGTGCTTCACCGTACAAGACCTCTACTTACTAATGGGTCGAGAGCTCGACGCCCTCGATTCTGTGCCGGCCGGGAACGTCCTGGGGATAGGCGGTCTCGAAAGTCACGTGCTGAAGTCGGCTACAATCTCCAGCACTGTTTCTTGCCCGCCATTTACTGCTCTTCCAATCGAGGCTCGCCCCATTGTACGTGTAGCAGTAGAACCAGTCCACCCCGCCGACATGCCGGCGCTTGCTAGGGGAATGAGGCTACTTAATCAGGCTGATCCTTGTGTTGAAACTTTAGTCCAAGAAACTGGTAAGCTGTCATACGTCAGGCGCATTTCACTTTCCACACTAGCAGCTATAATTTCAGACAAAAGTTGTTGGTACACTTCTGATTGGATCACGTATATCTCCCTCAACAGAATTGGAATAATAAAACGGGAGAGAAAATTGTAAAACGAGGGGCAAGGGGGACAGCGTTTCACTGGAGTAACGTAGCAAAATCGTTTAGCAATGTAGCAACATTTTACAATATACTTTCTGTCAAATTTTAGACCTACGCGTGTAAATCGATCTCGTATGAAATTGGTCAGTCCTATTATAAATTCAACCTGCTATGAAATCATGAACAGTTGAAAAAGGTGGCGTTTATTTGAAAACGGTTAACATTAATTAGTGACTCCAAGAAACGAAGCTCGCTTATTCTCAACTGAAAAATTTCCTTTTAGAATTTTCGTTAATTGCTTATCAGTTTGCTTTTCAGGGTTTTGGGTAATATTTTAGAATTAAGTGTGCGTGAAATTTCTGTCATGTTTTTTCTCATATACCTTGATAATTTTCTTCACTTCAGGTGAACACGTGATCGTAGGGGCAGGCGAGGTTCATCTACAGCGGTGCATTGACGACCTAAAACAACGCTTCGCCTGCATCAAACTCAACGTGTCAGCGCCTATAGTTCCATTCAGAGAGACCATCGTCATACCTCCTACCGTAGACAGAGTCAACGAAGCTATTGTCAGCGAAACAGTCGCGGCGCAGCCAAAACAGAACGAGGATGAAGAAGGAAGCGAAGGTGTTAGAAACGTCCTTGACAAAGAGAAAGGCCTCATTGAAATCAGGACAGCAAACAAATTGTGTAGTGTTCACATCAGGGCTATGCCACTCCCAGAGGATGTAACTCAGTTACTGGATAAGAAAAGCGATTTGATCAAAATACTGGTGACAGTTTCATCTGCTACAAGCATCTCAGAGCGGAGACAGTTAGCAGAACAAGTTAAGCTCTCGACAAGAGAAGCATTGAAATGTTTCTATCAAGAGCTCTGCAATGCTTTTAAAGAGGCAGGCAGTATGTGGGATGGCGCTGCTGATCATATCTGGGCATTTGGACCTCGTAGGGTTGGCAGTAATGTGTTGTTAAACAGGATTCCTGGATATAAACGACCTTCAATGTGGCACACTCTGGGATTATCAGGTATGTTCGTTATTTTCGTGAAATGTTTTGTGATTGCACCCTGTTTGAGGGAACCATTGTAATTTAGTAGCTCTGTGCTTGGAACTCGGACGCTCCCCACGGCTGTATCAAATCATTTTACCCAAAAGTCTACACGCAAATATTCCTTGCAGTCTCCAAACATAGCTCTAGCACTTGTTTGGAAATCTAAATTCTTCGTTGTAACTTCACATTTTGTAATGACAGTTCACCAAATCGTAGGCAGGCCTTTCGTACAGGTTTGTGTCGCAATTAAGTTTCCGCACATTTTGTACGAGACATTGTCCCGTGCCGAGAAAGTAGTGTAAGAATGGCCTTAGTAACTTTTAGTTATTTCGATTGCTTCAGGAAATACTTTTGTGCCATCCGATAGCAGTTATTGGGATTATGATAACAGTATTATAAGCGGCTTTCAGCTGGCCACATTAGCCGGACCTCTTTGTGAGGAACCTTTGATGGGCGTGTGCTTTGTCATCGAGAATTGGATTTCAGCGGAGCAGGACTTGCTCTCGAATACAACAACAGGTATAACAGGTATGACTGGATTAACAGATCCATCACAAGCAAGTCTGTCATACGAGGACGACAAAATTGTTGAACAGAATGTGACTGAGAATGACAACAATGAGGACAAAACTAACGAGGAGAACGATGAAAATGTTAAAAACTCATCGACAGATGGTATCTTAACTCAGACTGAAACAGAAGATGGTAATGTGAAAAATCCTCCTTCACAAAGACTCGATAGATTCGGACCGTTTTCAGGACAGCTCATGTCCGCTGTCAAGGAAGGCTGCAGGCGCGCTTTTCTTCTTCAGCCAGTTCGTCTCATGGCCGCTATGTACACTTGCGACATTCAAGCTACTGCCGAGGTCCTGGGTCGAATGTACGCGGTTGTATCGAAACGAGAGGGACGGGTGCTGAGAGAGGAAATGAAGGAAGGTTCAGACGTGTTTGACGTCACAGCTGTACTTCCGGTAGCAGAAAGTTTTGGATTTGCGGAAGAAATACGAAAACGAACCAGTGGACTGGCCAATCCACAGCTTGTGTTCAGTCACTGGGAGGTGAGATTTTAAGGGTGCTTCTTGATCTTTTTAGTATAACATTTTATACCATGCCATAGAAAAATACAGCCAATCGGAATACAGGAAAGCCGTCGTATATTCGATGGTATTGCATTTAACCTTCCCATCATGCGCCGCGCGTATGTGACATTGATTGTGTCGACCACTGTATTTTCTGTGGCATGATGTAATATAGTTATACAACGCCCTCTCGTGGTATACCATGTAATATCCCGCTTGTCACTTGCATTTTCTTGGTATACTCACGAGCCTACAAAACACAAAAGAAAATACAAGTGACTCGTGGAATATTCCATGGTATACCACGAGAGAGCATTGCATAAGCAGTATGTAGGCGTAAAGGGGTTAATCGTGCTATATGAAGTGCGAAAAATGAAGGTATCTCGTCAGAAGAAAACAATTGCCCCTCAATCAGCGGTAAAAAGTACATTCGCTAATAAATGTTCATTGGACGCTTTTCCGTCAGTCACCTGTGTAATGGATGAAATTGATTTAATTGTAACAGCAATGAATCAATTCCAAAGAGTTTATACTGATGAGGAAGCCTTACATAGTTCCGTGTTTCTGATTGATTATTGCAAGGGTTTCAATGCGTTTTTCTCTCGCAAGTAACAGCCAACTCCAGTAACACTACTCCGATCGATCTCTGTAAAGCTGAGTCATCATATGTTTTTCCTCTCCATTGGCGAAGATAGACGTTTCTACTCGGAGTCGGTCGGCTTTTTCCGGTGTAGCTCGCGACCATTCGGAAACTGCCGACCGATCCTAATTACGTTTGTTAGCCCGTGGAATTGTTTTCTGTAAATCGAAATTGTACCTTGGCACAAAGAAGGTGATATGATTATTCTAACTTGTCTTTTTGGTCGTTTCTTCCCTTTCTTGTCGTAGGTTGTGGATATTGATCCATTCTGGGTTCCCACAACAGAAGAGGAATACACTCATTTTGGCGAGAAAGCGGACTCGGAAAACCAAGCGCGAAAATACATGAACAGCGTGAGGCGACGTAAAGGGCTATACGTGGAGGAAAAGACTGTTGAACACGCAGAGAAGCAACGGACTTTAAAGAAATAGTTGAAGCTAGAGGAGACAAACCAGAGCTTTGATTTAAGGAACTACTCTGCTCTTTTGAAGAAGTCTTTCTCCTAAGTCTGTCCGGATTATGTTTTGTTCGTTAACTGGGTTAGTGTGAGTGATTTTGGCTGCTTTCTGCTGAATGTTTTTAAAGTAGACTGCAGTCCAACAAAGGGAAATGTTTTTTAAGATTCTTGGAACGGAGAGGCCGTTACTGTATTTCTTTTGAACACAAGAGATGTTATTATGTAGCTATAAGCTGAAATACCAAATACCTTTATCAGCCAATTATTAAACGTAAAACCACGATTTTGATATTGTGCTCTCTGCTACTCGCATTTTGTATCCGGGTTGGGTCTTTCTCGACTTTATAACTCCTCCGGCCACTATTTGGTTTCTTTGGAGCAAACGTCTGCTCTTTAACTCACGACTTGTGGTTTAATCGTCAACTTACATTTAAAAATCACTTAAGGGAGGTTCGGAGACAGAAACGTTAACAGCGAACACCTTTATTCAGAAGCTGTTCTAATTATTTAGGACACAACAGCTTAGTCAGTCACTGAGCACCCTCTTGGCTTACACGACAAGCTGAAGGAGTTACCAAGTTAACGTTCTCTGCCTTGGCCAGATCGTAAAAATCTGCCCAAGCCTTGACATTTCCATTGCCCTTCTCGCACGCTTTGGAGAACTCGGCAATATCTTCAGGAGCTATGACTTTGTCCCATAGATTCAGGCCTGTTATTTGATAAGGGTATTCTGTATAGTGACCGATTGTCAACACTCCCCCACCCTCCAGGGATCCGATCAGACGGGTGTCGGCGACCTTGCGCAAGCCGTCCAAGTAGTGTATCGTCACTCCACTGTGACCTGCCCACGTGATGCAAATCTGGTGCCAGTTTTTGTCCGTCAAAGCAGTCAGCGGTAATCTGAAGTGGAAAAGAATGGAGGAGTGTTGCTATTGAGAAAAATATCAGTGTTAGTAACGCCAACTACTGTGGAAATATTCTGAACCCTTGGACCTTTGGCACTGACACGTGTTACACAACCTAGGCCCATCTTCGCAAGTTGAGGAGGGGGGGGTGTTCACCCCTGGAGTGATTCAAATGAGTCTCCGGGGATCAACTATTAAAAGTTACGGGGGTAATCTCAAGACACTTCAAAAAGAATTTCTAAAAGATACTAGGATCTTAGTTTACGGGCATTGCCTTAATTAATTTTCCCCAAAGAGGTACAAGTTCATTGTCTGACAGGAAATCACGGACCATGTTTTCTCGGTTTAATGCCCTGTAGTGTGCCAGGGATAGCCAGTGTTCATCCGTACCTCCCCCCCCCCCTAAAAAAGAGGGGTAGGGTCCATCTCCCCGATAGTTTTGAGGGGAGGGGGTGGATGTTCCCAGGCTATGCCAGGGAATAATCTTAACGATAGTCATGTGTTAATACAGCGCTAACCTCTCAACGGTAACAAGATTATCCCCGTCACTATTACACAGGAGTACTTTTGGGATGGGCTCTCAGTGTTCTGTTTAGTGAAATAAAATCCATGACTTACTGTTTCCCTCCTCCATCGAAGATAAAATCCATTTTTAGATCTGTCTCTTCTCCTACCAAGCCGATGTACAATGATTCGGAGCCTCTGTATTCGATTATTGGATACATGAGGAAAGACTTCTTCTTGTAACCTCGAGGAAGGCGAATCCAAAAACACAACGTGAAAGCTGGTAATTCAGGTACTTCCCTGGCTGTAGCGCGTTTCACACTTTGCTGATCTACGACTGGAAACTCCATATCATAGGTAGCTGTAATTTCAAAATAAACGAATATTAGGATTATGCCATATTGTCCAGCGATCACGTATATCTAGACACATGGTTTTGTTTTGACGTGGATTTGGATGTGTACCCCGACTCCCTCCATATATTAAACAATTAGATTATGAGCTCAAGATTTCTATCGCGTGATGGTTGACGAGGACATCTCCCCATGTTTCCCATATCGTGAATCAGACTTAACTTTCCTTGGAACACGACTGTGAGAAAGATTAGTGGTTTAACCTGTAAAACGATGTCAAGGAGATCGTGCTTCACTTTCACAACTCTTGCTTTTGTTCTTAATGGTCGAATTCTTAAATGAAGAGAAATCGTCGTTACTAAAGCTTGCAGAATAATTAAAACAAACGAAAACCGTAGAACATGCTTATTTCATATATGCTGCGATCTATCTCTTTTCATCCAAACATGAATTTAAGCTAAAGCTTTAGCATTTTCACACATCGCTTTGGACGCGTCCTCGACACAGTCTGTCAACATTCTAGAGACATTTAATGCGTACCAGTACAGAATTTATAAGTTAGATTTCTGCTCCTACAATTTCCACATCTTTCGATTTTCGCGATCTGGTAAAGGGGAGGTTGATGTGTATCGTTTTATGTCCAAACACAGTTCAGATCACTATGCGCTTTTCTGTCACGATCCCTTGTCACACGTCGCCATCGATGCGTTATCATGCATGAAGTTGTTGATGAATCAATGCGCAAAAGATGTCACTATCAACAGAATGTGCCGCAGCATTACTACCTTTTAAATACCCTAGTTTTATTTTAGGCTAGGAAATTGGACTAGCCTCCAGACGCAAAGATTTACGAGTCCCTAGATCAAATTACAGTGATGTTCGAAACGATGTCATACTTCAGTGATCTTTGGTTGTTTTTAACAGCGAAACATGACCGTCCCAAATGGATGAAGCCTTCAAGGCTATGGTTGTCACTGGGGGCAAATAAACCATGTTTTGTAGTTCATTTATATGTTAATTAATGAAGTTTTATTTCTTTTGGAATTTTGTCGTAGTTGTGGCATCAAAAGTTGTCAGAAAAGTATTTTAATGAAAGACGGGCTTCTGTTCTCTACGGAAGTGACAATCAGCTGAAAGTTTCCGAAGAAGTTTTGTGATGATCAGTGGCATCGATTTGCTAAATCGATTTGAAATTCAAATTTTGCGATTCCTTTGTCTACTTAATGATTATTTGACAATCATAAATAACTTAACTTACAAATAAAGGTCTGCTTCGGAAACGCGAAAATTTTCGAAACACTTGATCATATACAGTAATGTTCCACTGAATCAATGACACCATTCAATTTATTAGTTGAACTCAAATTGTAACCATATCTTGAATCGAAGCAGTCCGGTCGGAACCGAAATGAGTATAAAGATGAACATTATCAAAATAGTTTTGCTGATATTTTCTGTATCGTTGGCCCAAGCAAATGATCTTAAGGATGAAAACACGTCGAATTTGCAGCCACAGGTTAGACAACTTAAATCTGTTTTCTTTGCTTCCAGTCCTTCTTGGTGACAATGGTCAGTAAAAATCCGTCTTGGCCAGAAACTACTTCTACGGGCAGCAGTAAATATGGATCACGATAGCAACAAATAATTTTTATTTCGTTTATTTAAGAATCTGCGTTCTTTTTAGATTAGACTCAGTATTACACTTGACGCCTTAACAACGCTGTTTTCGCTTGACAAAAAAAAAGTGAGCGGTAAACTAAATAAGTTTTGTCTTCTATTTTGTACGTACAGCTTGTGTTTTACAAATTCTTCACACCCACGAAGCTTGCTGAGGCTGCTACCTTCATCCATCACCACAATACCCTGACTCCTCGACTACTCACATTCCTCAGTGCTCCAAGCAACTACTATCGACTGATGATTGTTCCACTGATTCCGCCAGGAGTCATCGGTAAAAATGCCAAACTTGTCGTCAAGATGGCGGTTGGCTTGGAAACGAAATTTGGCTCAGCAGATAGCGATCCTTCATTTGCTATTTCAGATGGCGATCGCTTTGTCGGCATGCTGACACTTGATAAGACCAACTACCCATCGACTGCCCCCTGTCTTGGTATAGATGGGCCCAGCGGGAATACCATGACTCGTCATACCGATACGTTACTCCCAAAGCCATCCGAGTCTTATTACCCAGGAAGATTCGAGATCCAGTTAAGCCTGTCTGACCGTTGGGGAACCTGTTTCGTCCCGCTAGACGGCGGTTTCAGCAGGGAAATGGTTTACCAGTACAAGTTGAATCCCAACAACGGCCTATCTTTGGAGATTTATGGCGACGACGCACAAGAGAAAGAAGGCATCAAATACATTGAGCTGAGCATCCTGCAAGAGAACTAGTCTCTTATACGGCTGACTCAAAACAAATGTCTACATATCACTGTCAAGAGCTGTGTAGTTTCTGCTGATTAAAAGTGATTGTTCACAAGCCGCCAAACAACATTTGTTCACTTCATTTTTTCTTTCCTTATTTTAAGGCATAGAATTTAGCTCCATTCCAATCCTAATCACAACTTCCTAGTCATACGCGAGAAAGGTTACTTTATGGGCTTTCGCCTACTTCTATTTTACATCCAAGGCGCTTCTTTTGGTTTTTATCCCATCTCAGAGGCGACCGAACCCACAATTTTCGGCGGTGATGTTGCTAAGCAACTGATTCATATCTAAACTCACCCCCAAAGTTTTCCTGCAACCCGCTAACTGGTGTAGTAGTAGCTAGTAGTAGGTGGGCAAAGATAGATCCTACAACCGGCAGCCATGTTGCATTCGCGGTTGACGCTTGAATGATGTAGTTCTGTTGCTTTTCTCCTTTTATTTGGCAATCTTTTTTTGCCAGGCTTCGTTGCAATTGTTTTAACTGCAAATACAGCTGAGAAATTATTTTCCTTTCTTTATACACTTTCCGCCGTCTATAGTGTGAATTCTTTTATAAACCTGACATCAGTGTCAGCTAAGCAAACAGTATCGTGACATCATGATTAAATTTTTGGCATCAAGTTACAGTGCTATAGCTGACCCACAGGTAAATATTTTATTGCTGTTTTCAAAGGCAAGCATAAACCAAACCAGAAAAAATAGACGATTGAGTTTCGTGAACTCTATGAAGACCAGCAATTCGTCTTCTTTTATGATCTACTATTCTTCTATTATTTTTAGCACAGTTCGGCATAGTCATAAAATGATAACAAGTTATACACGGCGCAAAAGAATAACAGCTTTCCACTGCTAGGAGTTTGTCAGCGCAGTCTACATCCCTTCTATGTGAAAACATGCAAAGTTACATGTTCCTGCTCTGGCATAGAATTCGCCCTCTGACCCATGACGGGTGAGAAAAGTCGTCTTTCTCAGTCGTAAAACAAGATACTCCCCTCCCCCTCATTACCTAAATTGCCAATAGGCCACATTCGATATTATTGATCTTTGACATGGCTCCGAGGCCTTCAGGACAAACTTCTATATTTGGTGGTGTTTTCTTTGTATCCAAGTCTCGTTTGGGAATTGAGAGACAAAAAGAACTTAAAAAGTTTGCAATTTTGACTCGAAAGCCTCGGAGCCATGTTAGAATATTGATATATCGAACATGGCCTATTTCAAAATATCCTTCGCACCTTTCAGACTTTTTATCCCTAGGCAATACAATGCCAATAACCCCTTATACAAACTCCCTCCCCATCACCCCTTCCTAGATATATGATTTCCCCCGTTTACATACCACTCAGGTCGAGACACAGCTTATCAGCTGTAAGGTATTTTTCCGGGGGGCACTCTGGAAGGCAGCTGCCGGTCGTTTTGTCCTTTGCTACTCGGCATACATTACATTCCGTTGGTAATGGATTCCCTGATGACTGTGTGTTGCAACCTGAAATGCAAAGAAGAACCTCGTAACCCGAACGTTACGAAACGACATGTCATTTTTGCAAAAATGTTTGTAAAAGAACTAAGGTACTACGCGCGCGCTCACTGGTCGATAGGTGTGTTTAGATGAGACAGTTGTGACGGTTTAGATTCGCGCGTATTCCTGAGAAATATTTTATAAAAGCAATAGAGTACTTTTTCCGCGTTTACATAGCCTCGTCTAAACACGAGGGGGGTTGGGAGAATTCGAGACAGTTATGCAAACCCCTTGACCGCGTCATCGGGTTTGTACGGAAGCCCCAAAGGGACATCCACTTATGAAAAATGGGAGTTCGTTTTTCGAGATTAAGAATTTGCTTTTTCGAAAATGGGAGTTTGTTTTTCGAAAATGCGAGTTTGTTTTACGAAAAT
>Ga0126339_10002569_pt1 | contig 13060 bp, 4 predicted proteins | sample OrbTmetagenome_2_FD_92532 | JGI IMG/M metagenome (GOLD analysis project Ga0126339, IMG submission 92532) | Coral microbial communities from Petempiche,Puerto Morelos, Mexico - Orbicella T R C metagenome | ecosystem: Host-associated > Invertebrates > Cnidaria > Coral | place: Petempiche,Puerto... | reverse complement strand
TAACTACAACTAAGAGTTTTAGTCAGATTGTATGTTTGAAAGATGATTGTGTTTTGGTTTTAGGTTTAGGGGGGGGGGGGGGAGGGGGGGATGGGGAAGGGGGGATGTGTACCCTGTATAGTAGAATAAGTGAGGTCCATCGTGATTAAGTAGTACCAACAAACAAGTGCTGTGCATGACAGTACAAGTATTTTGTAAGTGTTACCCTTGTAGAAGTGCGACACGCCTGAGAAACAAAGCAGTTCTAACTTATTTGAAACCCGATTCACTGAACTTTAATTGAGGATGGGATATGTTTTGCGCATCTAGAGCTCATATTCGTGCAGATCTCCATTAGATTTTGTATATTTTTTTTTCAGCCCACATTTTACCAAGGTGACCAGGCTGCTCCTGTGGGGGAGGGAGGTGGAAATACAACAGAACCTATGGAAACAAATTCTAATGAAGTATGATGACAGAGTGATGTGTTAATAGAGCTACTTGAAAGGATTTTAAGAGAAAGGATTTTCACTGGGGAAATTGAGGGCTTTTACATGCCCTAAACAGTACATTTTCATGTTCAAATTATACACCCATATGTAAAATCAGAGGAAAAGACTAATCACAAGGCATTGAGTCATATTTCATTTTATCAATTATGAAAGCTAGCATTAGACTAGTAATACCTTTTATTGTTATTGGTGGAAATGAAGACTTGGCATTTCAAGTTTCAAGGTTGCTAATCCAATTGCACAATAACCAAATCAATCACTCATCTTTTAGCGTACAGCCAGGACTGGCATTCTTAGCCAATCGATGGCATTCTCACATCAGCCAATCACTCTAAGGATTGCTAGGTAATATTTTTATGCTGATAAGTATTGAGCAGTCTAAGGAATCTTGACAAGTATAAGTAAGTGATAATTTGCAAGACCATGTGACAGGGATAGGTTGCGTTACAGAAAACACCAGAGGTCATGCTTGGTATGTAACTGACACTATTTTTCTAGCAGTTTTAACAGATACCATTTGTTCACTGTTCCGGAGAATTTCAATATATGCTAACAGGGTTGAATTTAAACTGTGACATCAGCAGTGGTCTGTACAGTGATTGACATAGAATGAAAGCTCTGTAAGAAATAGTTTTTATTCAAATTCAATTCAATAGTACCATAATACTGGAATATATTTTTGAGAATAAAATTAATTAGAGAAATAATTATTACATTGCATAGATTTCCAGTTCTGTAAGCTTTCATGAACATTCGTTCAGAAAGTTGTCACCTCTAACATGGCATAAAACAAATGTTGCCTAGTAACGTGTGACTAATATCACAGGTTGACCGAATGCTTGGGCCCAGGACTTCAACCTAGGAAGGAAGTTGCTGTTGCCTATCTGTTTAGCGAATGGTTTTTAAATTGAATCTAATGAATCACCTGGTATATAAATATAATATTTTCAAAATTCTCAAGTATTTTGCGGATGACTTAGCCCTTTTGTACTGGAAGTAATGCAATTTAGCAATAACAAATTGTAACAAAGTCAGTTTTGCAAATAAAACTGCATCTGAATCAGCTGCAAACGAGAAAAGTTTTTTCTTATCTTGTGATGTTTTATAGTTGGTTGACTGTGGTACAAACGTGAAGGAAGCATAAAGGTTGGCACACACAAGGGGGACTTGCCTCTGCAATTAGGGAGTTTAGGCAAATCACTACGGCTGGTGCAACTACGACTGCCGTGACTGAAAAGGTCTGGGGAGAGTACGTCTCGGTGGTCTGCCAAATTTGATGCAACCGACGTACATGCGCAGTGTCTCATTTTGGGGGAAATTTACTTCCGGTAGCCGTATCAGAGCCAGCCGTAGCGATTTGCTTAAACTCCCTATTAGATTCCTACAACAAGTTCTTTCGGCAAGTCCCTTTGAGTAAACTAAACTTATCCTTCTTCGCTTTCTCTCTCTTTCTCCCTCTTGTCTCTCACCGAGCAAAAATCTGTCTTGCAGGGTACACTGCTATAAGTACTCACGTGTAAACAGTACAAGGGACTAGTCTCTACAAGCAGTCTCCTCATGTAATCTGTAAGTAAGTTGTCGCGGAACTAGTCCCTCGTGGATGTAATATATCAAACACGAGAGACTGTGTTTCACCGGGATATCCAAACACCGAGAGGAGGGTTGAAAATAAGACGCGCAGCGGAGTATTTTGACGAAATTCGAGGTGTTTGGATAGCCTATGAAACACTGTCTCGAGTGTTTGATGTATCTTCTCAATCGAAACAAAAACAAAGGAGTAAACGGAGAAGTAATATAGTCAAAATCTATGCTTATTAAGACCGGGTATCCAAACCTCCATCACGGTTGTGATGTTGATGAATTATTAATGAGTTTGAGAAGCTTTGGTTGCCTCTTCATCTCTACACAAAAGAAGTAGAATTCTAGATAGTGATTACCTTTGTGCTGTTTTCCTTAAACTAAATTGGACAAACCAATATCTGACTAATCGTAACATACCCAAATATAGTCACGACCAATGCGGGACCGCAATGCGAGACCGCAAAATTTGCGGGAAAAATGAAGAAACCAATCCAAGGTTTGGGTTGACATATGATTGGTTGAGAAATCAACTTGTTTGCTCCGCATAGTCGTGGTCTTCTGTTATGCACAACAATCCAAGCGAAAGAAGGTCAACTCGTTGTCTAGCTCCGATTGAACATAATGTGTTGTATGACTATTAAATTGCCCCGTAAACACCAAAGCGACCAGATAACTTTCACCGGCCGAACGATCACTACCCTTTTCAAACTCATTAATAATTCATTAAGTTAAAACAAAGAAAATCAACCGTGAAGGAGGTTTGGACACCAAGATTTTGACGATTTTACTTCTCTTACGTTTTTGCTTCGATTGAGAAGATATATCAAACACCTCAAATTTTGTCAAAAACACTCCGCTGCGCGTCGTATTTTCAACTCTCTTCCCAATGAAACACTGTCTCTTGTTTGATTCAATGTATACAGTCGAACCTCCGGTTACGACCACCTCTCGTAAGCGACCACCTCTCCTCAGCGACCAGTCATCCAAAATACCAAGTTTCCAAGTCAAATCACTATACAAGTTGGAACCTCTTGTAAGCGACCGCGACCACTTTGTTTGTTTTTTTTTTTGAAATTTTCTTTTGTTTTTAAGCTCCCGTAAGCGACCACTTGACAGATAATAGAGCGGAAATTGGATAATAAGGTGTTATAACATCGCATAACAACAGACGGAAAGTACCGGATTGACTTCTAAATGAATGAAACATTCAAAAGTCCCTGCAGTTACCATATGCTAATGAGGCAAAATTTTGACCCAATATGGTCTAATCTCTCGGAAGCGACCACCGCCCGTAAGCGACTACCTAGGCTTGACGTTTTGGGTGGTCGCTTATAGGAGGTTTGACTGTATTACTTGAACCAACTTTAATTTCGAATACCGTGAACAGTCGTCAGTAACACAAGGAAGACAAACATTCCTGCCTTTAAGAAAGTCAGTTCTGCGTTTTTTTCCCAGCTTTATTGTCACTCCACTGGAATGTCTCCCACCACCTCACTGAGATAAGCAGCTGCAAAGGCGCGCAAAGCCACTAGCATGGGCTAGATTATTACATGAAATTTTCTCCATGTCATGAATTTCTGCGTTTTTAGTGTTGTTTTGTGTTGTTAAAAAAATAAATAGACGTCGCTAAAACACGTATGCACGCAAATTAATGTTCAGTGTAACATCAGTAGATCAAGGTGGATATACCGAGGGTAGATCACGCTGTGTGGCAATTGTTCATGGTCGCTTTCCTCAGCTCCATGCAGTTCTTGTGCTACATTTGTGTAATCGTCAAATTCTGCCCAACCTAACCCTCAAGCATCGCCCTCTTTATTTTTTGCCTTTCGCCTACGAAACGCAACGACGCCTGGGACGAGGCAGCGTCAAATAATGTCAATCTCCTGAGCAAATAAATTATGTCCCCTGTTGTACATTTTGTTACACTACTTTACGCCTTCTTTAGGGCAGTAGTAGAATGAATGCAATGCATCATGAAAAATAAAAAAAAAATACATGTGGGATTGTTTCCTATATATACTTTTCAGGTTTAGTTCGTAACATAGTATGTACTATGTGATCGCGGAAATAAAGTGACTTGGTTTTGAAAAATCCTGTACTTTAAATGGCAAAAATTAAGCGCCGCGAAAAAATTCCCGCCAAAATTACGAAATATAGATGAGGTGAAAATTTATTTCCAATAAAGCATGACAAGAGAAAATAGGGGAACACCTTGATTTTTCTTGGATATAGAGTCGGACCATTTCAAGACCTGTACTCAGAGAAAAGCACAGTAAAAAGATACAAATCCATATACGACGGTTACTCACTCTCTGGCCGTCTCGTATTTTTACACGACGCCATGCATGGTAGCCAGTCATATTGGCATTTTTACGTTTTCGAATTGCTGCTGAATTTATCAGACCTCATCTTTTTTCAAACGATATTCAATAATAAAAGGACTGAAAAGGGGTTAATTGAAGTTGATAACGTTAAGAACAATTCTTTTTAAGGCTAAGCAGATTAACCTGCTGTTATCCTAGGATGTCTAAGTGATGAGAAAGTCAGATCGCTCTATTTCAATATGCCGCTGACATTTAATTCAGTACGTGCGTCAATTGCCACTTATGCATTTATGAGTACACTTCTAAACAGTGCTGCTATCACTAACAAAATTGACATAAATTTATCGGTGAAAAAAAGCTAAATTTCAAACGATGGTTTATTCTATTCTTACATGAAGTAAACCAGCAAGACGAGGGGCAGCTACAGGAAGTATCGCTAGAGTCACCGTAAAATTAACACAAGAGATTTGGGCCTGAATTTAACCTCTCTGCGTTGTGCGGATCGCTTTGATGTCCTGATTTGAAGATCGTTAGCCGAGCACGTGACAGAGTCCTACACAGGCCACGTTGGGGACAGTGGAATGACACTAGTCACACTACGACTTAAAATTGCGTGACATAACATGAAAAAAAAATTGTTTTTAAGTGCTCATTGTTGCAGATCTGAAGTTACAATATCGATTTCCATATCATATAAACAGAAAGTAAATATGTTTCCTGGCTAAGCGCGCAATAATAAATCTAGTCTACAAGGCCTTGGTTATCTGTTTTATCAGTATATTTTTGCTCGCGGGTTGCATCTGACGTCTGAGGAATTTCACTCATGGCTATGTCAATTGTTGCTCTAGTTTCACATGTCTTGTTGACAATTCTCCAAAGCACGAGGAAAATTCGACCGATGAAAAACGTGCAAGAAACTGCAAGGAGAGCTTGCATAATGACAGTGTTTAGGCGGCTGACGCGATTGAACTGGAATATTACGCTGGCTGCCAAAACCCAAATTAAAACTGGATAAATTGTCCATGTGTAAAGAAGGTCATCCTTAAAAACAGTGTTCTCTAAAATAAACCATACCACGATCGAAACGCCGAGAATTCCCAGGGCGATCGTGACTGCGAGTTCTTGCTTTAGGCCGTGAAAGTATGTGATAGTTACAGCCAGGCTCCGGAGAGCTGCCACAGTTATCCAGGTCGTGTACGCGGCAATCCCGTTGTTAACGAGGAGATGAATGACCCAAAAGTCCAATCGACTGATGTAGTAGCGGTGTTTGTACAGACCAGAGTAGCTGCAAGCGAGTGAAGCGTAAAGAAACACCATGATCCCAAAGTTTAAGCCTGTCGTGACTTTGATAAACTCCCAGCTCATAAACTGCGTCCACGCCATGTTTGACAAGGTGGCGAGCGTGAAAAACACGAAGAAAAACGCGCTTAGGACATCGGGTACACGTTTCCTGAAGATATGGCTGAGCGAGTAAAGGATCCACAGGGCTGTCCAAGCGTTCACCAGCTTCCAGATGTCGAAAGCCCACGGAGCCGGGTTGAATTCTATGAAGTATTTTCGCGCCACCTGCCCAATGGACTTGTTGCCAAATAGGATCCCACTGCTGTTGTTAGAGGCGTAATTCATTACAAGGAGCAGTGTGTACATGATCATGTTGAGAACGATGCACATGCCCTTGATGACTCGGTAGCAGTCCACCATTTTGGAGCAGTTTTCTGAATGTGCTCTGATCTAAGCGCTGGGTCACCTTCAGTGCTCGCTGATATTTAGTTGATGAGTTATCTTCGTGAGGTATGTGTGCTTTAAATGGCTCTGGGGAATGGGTCGGGGCGCCGGCTAGGACTCCCCGAACGGAAGGGTGACTCGCTTAACTATTTGAACGAAGGAAAGATTTTGGCACGCCCTCTAGATCAAGACGTAACGCAGGAAAATCTGATCTAGAAAAATCGCTATATTTTTTTTTGTCCTCCCGTTTGTACAGCCATTTAGTGGCGTTCTCCGACGCAATCAACTAAAAATATCGTCTCCTACCCCTCCTTGTTTACAAACAGCTCACCTATCCTTTCCCCCCGGAAATTACAGGTAACGCCCAGTAGACATAAAGAAAGCGACACTCGATATTTGTACAGTCAAATAGGTTATTGTTATGGTGTTGTTTTGGTTTCGCTAAAATTTGCAACATGACATCAGTCACATATGAGGGCTTCTGCCGGCCTCTTTTGAGGTTATGCTATGCTTATTTTAGGTCTGACAAGTATCCTATATTGAACATATTGAACCTGATGTTGAACATGCCGAAATACCGATTATCACCCTCTGAACTCTCGGCGGGCTTTTAAAAGAAGCGTTTAGACTTATAAATATGTACGCCATTACACACTTTAAAATGGTTGAAAAGGATAGTTTCACAGTGCGACGCAAGTGCAAGCTAGCATAAAATGTTTTTTTCGCCTTCTTGAACCCCGTGTACTTTAACAATCACAGACAACAATTTATTCAAGGAACCCAGAGGTCGTGGATTCGAATCCCGTTCAAGTCGACCTTAATTTATGTTTTCATGCTTTATTTTAGCGTCGCAACTGTCTAAGGTGAGAATATCAGTACTATGGTATTTCGTGCCTAATAATTTTTATCCGCAGAAACCCGTTCAAAAACAGGATGATCCAAATTACATAAAGGACACACAGTAACAAATAGCAAACGAAACTACTCACTACTCATTTCCTATTGGTTCATACACAAAGACGCTGAGTGACGCACGATGGGAGTCGGAGCATAAGAAAAGGGATCCGTACGAGAATGAAATGTTTTTACGACTTAAGCGTACCAGAAAAAAACCTGCGATCAGGCGTTATTTGTTTTTTTTTGCGGTGGAGGACGAGACCAAGACCGCCTGATGCCGGTTTTACCAACACTGAAGAAACTCCAATTCGGCGAGAAATCTGGACATATTAGGTTAGTGACTTAATATCGTAGAATATCAGGACGGTAAACACGGTTTCTGATTGGCTAATTAAGACTTTGGGAACGGTAAGAGAGGATACTGGCACTAAGGTGTACATGGCACATAACAAGTGTCTTCTCCGGCATTTCCGGCAGAAAGCGCGATCGTGAGAGGCTGGGGAGAGGGATGAGGTGCGTCCACACCAAGGCGAGGTACTACTCACGAATTTCAAGCATATCTCTAGTTCAATTCAGCGTGCCTATCGGAATTAGGGCTATGGTCAGCTCAACATTGAAAGAAATGGCTCAGTATTAGCTCCATTTGGTTGGCCACGACGTTAGGGAGCCTTAGCATTAACGACGGCGACCCCGAGGACAAGGTTTAGTAAAAAAAAAAAAGATTCATATTTTACCTTCGAATTTCTGAATTTTACAGTTGTTTTTTCAGATCTGTTTAATGCATCTATCGGTCTCTGAACTAGCTCAAGCTAAATATGTTACGCCAGTGTTCAAATCCAACTAAAAATAACGAAAAAATTAGCCAATGTGGTTCGCTTTCTCCAAAATGCGCAGAACTTGCTCATTTTACAACATCGTTTTACAGAAGATGGCTGATAGAGGTTCACCTGAAGACAACGTTGGGCGTGGTCAGTTTTTATTTTATCAAATATAAGTACAAACAAATGGAAGTGGAGAAAAAGTAGAACAATGATGGTTATAATACGGTCCATAATGCTAACAAAAGCCAAAGAAACAATTACGTGTACAGACGCGACGTGTCTGTCAACCCAACGCTGGCTCGTGTGCTGTACAAACAAACTAAATCGTTTAGAGACTGTTTTGTGATTGTTTGAATTAAATACTGCTGAAAATGTGTTTTACAGTATTCTACATTGTCATTCTTTTACCTTCATCTGGCTAAAAACGTCCAACTTCAAATATTCCTGGCCGTTTAACAAAGGTATAAATTAAACAAAAAAACAAAATCACCCTTGGGACGGCAAGAAGCTGGTCGCGGCCGCTTAACAGAGGTTTCTATTACAGTGTATAGCTGACAATAGCTGATTCTTCCGAGAAATTGGCCGCTGGCCGCCAAATAAAGGTTGGCCGCTTAATAGGGAGTCACTTGATAGAGGTTCGACTGTTTCAAGAAAGAATTACTAAGCTTGAGGCTTTTTGACTTTGCAGAGACTTCCTCAAAGAGTCCTATCCATTTTCGTTATAAAAGTATGTCCTATTTTGAGCTGTCTGTCTGAAGTTTATACATTGTTTATCGCAAAAATGAGTTAAATTCAAATTAATTTTTTTTAAGGGTCGATACAACTTTGTTGTTCCTAATTACAATTTAGGCAACGTTACCAAATTCGGAGTTTCTTACTTCAATACTTTTAAAGTTGCAAGTGCTTAAAGCTCGTGAAGGCGTCAAAAGTCACCCACTCTTGATTAAGAGTAATTGTCTTAATCCGGCTGTAGTCGCGAAAATAGATGTAATGGGTGGTCCAAGACCTATCTCATTACAAGCCAACACTGTGATGGTGTTATTCTGTCGTAAGTTACTTGTCACCAAATGTCGGGGGGAGGGGGGGGGGGGAGCTTCAGTGACCTTGCTTGTTTTATTACTGTTCGTGCCATAATCCACTATGTGTCTATCAATGTCACCGTTGCTTTCGCTTGCTCGTACTGCTAACCACGTGACCAAGTAGCTGGTAGACGTTTTCTTTACTGCTTTGAAATTTCGAGGAGGTGCAGAAGGCTCTGCAATTATAAACAATGATATCAAAATACGGCGGAGGCAGTATCAGCGATATATAACTAGCAAGTACAGAAGTTCCAAATACTTGCTCTACATTGCAAGAAAGCAAGAGATTATCAAGAGATTATCTCTTGAAGAAAGTAAATAGCAAATTTGACTATTTCCTTGTACACAAACAGACTAGATGAAAAATGTTGGCGATCGTGAAAAACAAGACAAAAGACAATTTGGTATGGCATGTCATTTTACTCAAACCTTGATGTTTCCATGGCAACCAAGGGAAGCTTTCCTAAATTTTTCCCACGTCCACTAGTGTTTCTATAACTCTTTACAATTAACCACTAAATTTTCCTTGATTTTTATTGCGTTAAATTGATCACGTAACGATATTAGGATAAGGTAACGTAAGTTCGTCGGTGGAGCTGCACTATCTGCCCAAAGGTCCCGTCAGAGAAAAATATCTGGATAGATAGTACTCGTCCATGGAAATTTTTCTGCAAACAAATAGGCTTATAGAAAAAAAAAATTGAAAGTCGCAATTTGACTGTTTTCTTTTTCAAATTTGACATTTGGCTTTCGCGCCTTTTATCTAAAAAAGGCTGAAAATAATTCAAAAGGATTTTTAACTGGCGCGCGGAAAAAATTATTGGTTAACAATGGAGACAATAGGTGTTTATGTCTCGGAACTATCGTTCTGATAGTTGCCCCTTGGAAATTTGATGTTCTTAAAACCAGCATATTTGTCCCAGCGTATTTGTGTAAAGAAATGATCTCAGCCCAGCGACATCTCTCTGACCGGAGACGTAGTGCTGCTTTCTCACCATTAAAAGAGTATTTGTTATAACTGAGATTAAAAATTACCTAAACAGCAAATTAAATTTTATCGGCAAGGCTATGGAATAACGTAACTCGAAAAACACGTCATTTCTTTGACATAATACTTTAACGCACTTTCCAATTAAAAAATGTTAGATGAATCCCGTCACCTGCTAGCTTCTTTGTATCTCGTCTGTTTTTTCTCCCAACTGCTGATCCTTTTACCCTGTGAAGTTTAGGGGAAGAGAGACAACGGCTCTCCAATAACTAAAGTAAAAAGAGTATTTGTTATACCTGAGATTAAAAATTACCTAAGCTCAATGATTTTGCTAATTTGGAGGTTTAAAAATTTTACCTGAAGGAGATCATATTTCACTTAGTCAAGTCATAATTGCGTATCGGTTTCGTTGATTACCCAAATCGAATCTACTCGATTTGAAAATGTTGAAAGTTAATTATGTGACTATGCTGTTAATGTTCTTATGCCGATAACTGATGGATTGTTACTCATACTTTCGCGTGAAAATGCTATGAAGTTGTGTGGTAATTAAATAATTTTGTTTAGAATGATGGTATGATTATAAGAACATAAGTAACATCAAAGATATTTACCATGAAATTTAAGGTGGCTGAACACAGTTTTTGATACCTGTGTTTCATTCACCTTTTTCTCTAAAACCCTTGATCTCTCAGTCGCCAAAAATGGCAGCAAGCAATTTAATAACACAAACTTTGGTTTTTTGATGGTTACGCTGACGTGGCTGCAGTTGCCTTGGCAACATGAATAAAAATATGAAGGCCTTTAAAATCGGTTTTGTTCATTAGATTTTCTCGATAATTTGCATGCAACAAACTTGTAACGATTCTCACAAGTTAACACCATTTTGCTAATAATTTAACAGAGATCTTTAATTATCCCTTGTTGAAGGTTCACTGGAATATCTAGAATTTCCTCTGTTAAAGTTCAATTATTCTCAATACTCCAGTTACTTATTTCCTAAAGTATTTTCCTGCTAAATTTCGTAAAATTCTAATGAGTGGTTCTCGAGAAATAGGCGTATTTCCGAGAGTGCCATTTTTCATTCAATCGCAATTTTTTGACTTGCTACGCATTCGCTGCATTTAACTGGGTTCTTTCGGTAACAAAGAAAAAGCTGAGAATTGCTGGGTTCTTTGCATCGTTACCTTTTCTAACATACCTTTGTGATAAAAGACTAAAGCCATTAATACACTGTGTTCAATTATAGAGAAAAATAGTACAGATAGTGCGGGTGTTGGGTAAATAAAATGATCGCTCTATTGACGGCATGTTTGTTTTTTGTAATCCTTGTGCACGCGCTGAATTGCATCAGCAAAAGCGCGCGCGAAAACTGTGTTCGGCCACCTTAAAGCTACAATTCTTCAACGGTAAAATGTAGCCAAATTGTACTGTACAGGTAATAACATGACTTACTTTAATTTTTCGTATCTGCTCAAACACAAGGCCCACTGAGTAGATAAGGGGCTTATCTCTGCTGCAGAGGCCTTCAACTCCACAGTCATTTAATTCACACAGACCATTGGCGCTTGCTGATCTCTCGTAGTTGTGGGAGATGCATCTTGGTTCGTCATGACAGGCCTAAATACAGTTTAACCAGCCTCTGGCGTGCAACTTGTGAAAAACATGGCCACTCAATACGTGGTTGTTTTCTGGTACTGGTTGAAATGGCAGTATTTTTCGTCAAAAACAAAAGAAGTGTATTAAGGCAAATCAAGTTCTGAAACATCTGTAAGAATTATCGATTCGGCGACTGTACAGTACATATTCATATTAAGTGATTGCGGTCATCGTTGTTTACTTTTGAAAATTGTCAGCTGCACCTGCATGGCATTTAATTTTCCCTTAAATTTGTTTGCTAAGGAGCAATTGCTAATGAGAAAGGTCATTTCCATTGAGCACAGTGTGACAGTAACGTATTATTGGCAAAATGGATTTAGCAAAGTTTTAATATGAGCCTTTGGGCGTGCAGAGGTTCGAGATTGAGAGAAGAAAAGCTAAGATTTTATTTATCCTTTTGTAAGTTTTTACAGGTCATTATTTGACAAATTTTAAACAAAATTGTTTCTACACATACGAATTTAATTATATATTATTTAATTATATATCTTATATACAGTTACAAGAATTTCTTGCCCCCGCAATTAGTTCCAGAACTAATCGAGGCGGGGGCAAGAGTTTATATTAAAGAAAGTAAAGCAAGAAAAAAAGTAATGATAATTACAGAAGGTACAAATAAACGATATCTAAAAACTACAGGAAACAGAAAACAAAGTAATAGTGTAATATACACATACATAAGCAACTAGAATACCATTATTAATAAACTATGTTAAGCGTTAAGTTAGAGAACTTCTGTATCAGTTGGGAGACTTCAATATAGTCGTCTTCACATTGTAACACATCAAGGAGTAGTTCCTTTATTTTTTTGCGGAATTTAGATTTGATTGCTAATTTTACTGAATGAGGGATGAATTCCAGACAGAGACGCCAGTTCTTTTAAAGGATTTCTTCACCTTCTCTGTTTTTTTTTTTAAATTTTACAGAGAAGCACTCATTCATGGATGATCTGGTATTATACCGTATAAAGCATCATTTCATAAGTATAATTTCGTTTCATGTTTCGTTGGTATTACATCTTTATTACTGTTCAATACTGTGATACGTCATTAAATTCAACTTATCTGCTAAGTTGTGCCAAAGTTATCATGCTCGGTTTGATTGTTATGTTCTCTTTTTCTAGCCACATGTCCCTGGACAAGCACCTAACATTCTAACAAGAAACAAGTGTATTGAATTACTCTTTAGATCAAAACATGCATACATCATCCAACCAGCCAGTCAGCCAGTCCGTCAGAAAGAAAGGACTGAAAAAAGGGAAAAGCTAGCTTTTATTGGCACAGTTATTTAATTAACAACAACTGCGAAAAAATCCATTTGAAGTCTCTTCAAAATCGTAACATTAATTTTATAGGAAAAGGGAAAAGACAAAAACACAACACAACACTACACAACACAACACAACACAACACAACACAACACAACACAACACAACACAACACAACACAACACAACACAACACAACACAACACAACACAACACAACACAACACAAC
>Ga0126339_10002567_pt1 | contig 13067 bp, 6 predicted proteins | sample OrbTmetagenome_2_FD_92532 | JGI IMG/M metagenome (GOLD analysis project Ga0126339, IMG submission 92532) | Coral microbial communities from Petempiche,Puerto Morelos, Mexico - Orbicella T R C metagenome | ecosystem: Host-associated > Invertebrates > Cnidaria > Coral | place: Petempiche,Puerto... | reverse complement strand
TCAGTGCTCGGGGTTCACCTCATCAATCCCTTCAAAGTGCAGAGTGGCTGTGTGGAAAGAACAGCCATGTACTTCCCATGTTTCAGATAGTTAGATTAGGTAAGTTTTCACCTTTGTCGTACTAAAGTTTACATCTAGAGTAATATCCGTAATTTGGTTAATATTTATGGTTTGACCAGTAATTCGGATCTAGAGAAGTCTTGTGTTATATGCTAGGTAGACCCGCAACAAATATTAGACATAGTTGTGTCATTTACATGAAAAGCCAGCCTAGTTCGCGGACGACGGCCTAGAATTTTTGACTAGCTTTTCGCTGATTTCTAGTTTGGGATTGGATATCTTAAAATTTGATGAACGCCGTTAATCCAATAGATCCACCAGAATCTATCGATTTGCAAGGTCATTTAGCTAATACTTCCCTTTTGTTCATCTAAAAAGTTGTATCCTACTGAAAACACGTTATTAAAGACACTTGTGTTTTTTGCAGGGAATGTCACTGGAAGGAACAGTCATATCATAGTGCACAAATTCCCTTTCAGAATGCTACACTGGGCATCACTAAATTAGGGATTCTATGAATATTTACCCTTCGAAGGCTTGTGCCCCCCTTGATGATACACTGGCATGGAGTTTATCACTCACCTCAGTTTAGATTTTTAAAAATTTCTTTATTACCTGTTAAGACGTGCATATATGGGAGCTCATTTTTTTTGAAAATAAGCCTTCGTTCGGTACCAAAAAATGGCATCTTTGTATAATATTTTTCCGTGGACATTATCTGCTCCAAGAAGATAGGAACAGATAATGTCTAAGACAAATATCCGAGCATATTTTTAAAGTCAATTGGAAGCTATTGTGTTTATTATCCTTCAAATATTTTTAGCAATGCGTGGAATGTGCTTGAAGATTTGAAAATTGGGGAACAACACTTCGCTGGAGAATATTTCACAGTTGTAGCTGGAGCATTTAGTTACATGATGCAATTAGACAAATGACGTGTAAGCGAAAATATTTGATGGATTAAATGGTACATATAGTCATAATTGAAACTATAGGCTGATTTTGACTTAGATGATTGTAAAAGCAGAATAAATAAAAAGAGCTAATAGACATAAAACTTGTTTAAATTAATAAATATAATTAATAGGAATAAATGTCTGATTGTCTTTACAGCATTTCAGCGCTCTAACACAATTCTTAGCATTTGCTATCATTTCGTTTAAGTGCTATGCACCAAATATGTATTTGGTGACATTTAGTGGAGGGTTGGTTTTTAGTTGGAATATGATGGGAACTTAAAGGGATGATAAGACTACAATGCAGCCTTGAAAATCTTGGGAGGCAGTTGCAGCATTATTCAAGATGTGGCACTGTTCTGGAATAAGCCAAGTTATCAGGTTATGACAAGAGATAAATCATAAGGTAAAATTGATGTCACCATAAATGTAATTGTTTAAACGCTATATTTTACACCAAAATTGTACACCAAAATGTAAGTGGCAAAAAGAAAACCAAAAAGAGCTTACTCAGGCAAACTCTAATTTGAACTTTGTTGTAAATTTGTAAACCACAACACTGAACACCGCAATTGCGGTGGACAGCAATAAGTCAACAGTCTGAACTAGACAGGAAAAAGGCCAACAAACCTTCACAACAAAAGCCAACAAATAAAGCTGCTGCGCGATTAAAGCCAACAAATTTTACCATACTGCGGACACAATTACAACTCAAAAGGCAAACGAAGTTGAAAAAAAAAAAAAGAATTGAATTCAAAGGCCTGATGACTACCAACAAAGGTGCTCCAAAACAGACAAATACCGATCACGTCGCAGGGAAATATTGGTAGAAATCAAGAAATAAGCAATATATCAACACTCAAACGGATCGGCTGGTTCAATCAACACAGAAAGACACGTCGATTAAACCTATATTATAATTGCATAAAACCTCAATACCCATTGTCCGAACAGTTGTCATTTCGTGTCACAGATGGTAAACATATAGAAGATATAATAACATCTGTGCCGTCTAACAAAGCCCCTGGGAATGACAAGATCCCCATCTGCGTTATCGAAGACTGCCTCGCTCCTATTCTTCCTGCAATCATATCCATTGTTAACACCTCTTTTGTTACTTCAACCTTCCCTTCTGTTTGGAAAGTAGCTGAAGTTACACTTATCCCTAAAGACGGAGATCACGAACAAGCAAACAATAACGGACCCATCTCGTTGTTACCTGTTCTATCAAAAGTCTGTGAAAGGGTTGCCCATAATCAACTCACATCGTATCTTCTCTCAAAGGAAAGGCTAACAAAGAACCAGAGTGGAAATAAAAGATGGCACTCAACTGAAACATCCGTAATTCAAACCACCGACGCCATACTTAGCGCCATGGATAAAAAAGAGCTAACTGCTATGGTACTATTAGATATGAGCAAAGCTTTCGACAGCATCAGTCACGAAAACCTAATATCAAAGTTGCTGGACGTCGCTGCCTCTTACCCTTGTCTACAATGGTTCTGCAGCTACCTAAGCGACAGGCAACAAGTTGTACGTATAAAGTCTACTTCATCTGAGCCACTGACCGTGACCAGCGGTGTACCGCAAGGAAGTATTCTGGGCCCGCTTCTTTTCAGCATCTATGTAAACTGATGACCTCCCCGCTGTTCCGCGAAAATGCAGTTCACAGTGCTACGTAGACGATACAAAACTCCTGGTCTCCTTCATCAGTGTTAATAGGAGCTCATTTTCAGGTGACAAAACCCTTTCTGGACCTGTAGTAGTAGTAATAGTAAGACTTTATTTAAGTGTCAAGGTGTTTAGCTTTTGACAAACTAACTGGGGACACTGGTAAAATCTTAAGTGGATACATAAGGAGTAGGATGTTTACACATACACAAGTAGAAATATCTAAAAGGTAAAAAATCCTCAAATATATTAGAGCTAATTATTACACGTTGAGGGCACTAACAGGATCTTAAGTGGACACACAAATACAGGTAAAAAAAAAATAATAATAATTCTAAAAGGTAAAAATCTTAAAATATATTAAAACCAATTTATCTGGCTTCTTGCTTCTGCCCATCTGATACCTCTAGAGTTTGTGTGAATCTGGTCCCTTGTAATATTGCAAGAAGGGCACTTTTTCTTTTACTTGATTGTAAATCCATTCGAATAAATCATAATTGTCTATTCCAGTTTAAAATTTCATTAGTGAATCAGAATGTTTTATTTTGTCTACAGAACAATTGTCTGTCTTGGTGCTTTCTGTAATTACTTGGTTTGCTTCAGTTAGAGACTTCTGAAGCTGTTCAGTTTCATTTTTGAGCCTTTCATTTTCCTCAAGTATGTCCATAATTTCCTTTCTACACTTCAAGCATAATCTAGTTTGACAACCAAATTCTTCCAGACAAGTTCCACTTTGCTCATACATGGAGTATGTGTGATCATTTTCCAAGGCTTTTGAAATCGATGACAGAGGCTCAGCTGATTCCTTTCTACTGTCAGTGTCTTCAGGCTTTTTAGATTTGGTACTACTTGTCTGAGAATCTGTTGCTTTTCTTTTAATGGCACCTGTTCGAGTGGTTATAAACACATCACTCTGCTCATCAACCTCATTTCAGGACTCGATAATTCTTGAAACATTATGATTATGAGTCTCCGCTTTATCTGTACCATATCCCCGTGGCCAGAGCTCAGGATGCGGGTGCTCTCCCATTGGTTTACCGTGTACAAAATGATCACTGCAGACCCTTGAATTTGCTGTGACTCGAAAGTCTTTGCGGTTGATAAGTCGTTCCCATAATTTAAAGTACTTTGGCTGGGGCTTATGCCACTTAATACATTGAACATGTGGTTTTACAACACACCTGCAATAATAACAAGCGATTGCATCAGCCGTCAGAAGTTTTATATATTTCATTTAATATTGAACAAACGCTTATGCTTAGATATGATCAGTTTAAAAACGAATGAATGAACCAAACTAATGGTAAGCTTAAAACCAGCACACCATAGATCCTAGCAGCTTTGGTTGTTGAACTCGTAAACTTCCAGAAATTCAACATCAGTTATTGAAAATCGCGAACGAAAATTATTACCTTTCTGGCTTTCTCCGATCATTGAACAGCCAAACACGGCGCAATGGTCACCTCCACCCATATATATTTCGCAATACCGTCGAACTCGACAATACTGAATAAAATCTCCGCAATCTCCAGAAGTTCACATTACCACGAGCGAGCATGAAAGCCAATGCCGCCTTTTCGACCCATAGTCCTTTGCGAAATAAAATTATTCAATATGGCCTCCAATATCCGTAAAATGGGCTATGGCCTAATCTGAGTAGGCTACTCGAAGTCCTCACTCGTTGCTAGGTGACGTCACACTGGCAGCGATGAGTCGGTCACGAATCAAGACCGGAAAACAATAGAGTCAACCCCTCTCTCCTGCTTCCGGCTAACAATAGTCACGGTTTTACGCTTTTGTGGAAGCATCGATGTAAATGAGCAAATGCTTTTAAGCATTTACTAAAATAAATTAAATTCAACAAGTCGTGAGCTGTTAACTCAAGCGTTTGCTTTCCTAAGCACCAACGACAACAAAAAGCGAGCTCGACGTCAAGAGGCCGGATTTTCAGTGACTGTGACTTTCAGCCGTCAATCCAATTGAGGCAGGAGAGGATTTCCTTATCCTTGCTGCCTATCAGGCTGTTCCTTAGCACGTTGAAAGAGACTGATAAGCGCCGCTTCAAATGAACACCTCAGTCCAGTCACTTGACGAAATTTGCGAGGAGGCGAAAACGGCATTATTTTGCCTTGCCATCCTATATTTTCCACTTTCGAAGTCTGCTATTTAGACTCAGTGGGAAAGCAACAGGAGTTGAAAAATACTATGCTATGAGGACCAACAATGTTTTCTTAATTCCCTTTTTTCCTCAGGGCCATCTTAGAATTTTAACATATCGAAATTGACTTATCTGCTTGCATGCGTCTCCCATGCATGGAATATTCGTTATGCAAATTTTGGTCTATGGCTGCATAGGTTGCTTGATTTATTTCTTAATTTCTTCATTTGAGCGGCCGCTCCTTCTCTATTTTCTCTTGGTGTTTTCTATAGCTGTGAAGTCATGTGCTTGTGAGTGAGAGCTCAGCTCCCAGTGGGAATATACAACAACCTGCGCAACTGATATTCTGGAGCGAGGGCAGCTTGGGGCTTTGTTATAAAAAGCAAAACCGTGAGAAAGAGAAGCTTTAAACAGCAATCAGAAGTCAAGGCTTGAGGAGCAAATCCCCTGAAGAAAATTAGATTGAGAGGATCACAGAACTGGCTCCCACTAGATTTAGAGCGATCTACTGAAGGGACATTTTCCATTAATTTGGAATAATTTTTCAGGCTTATCAAACAAGAAATATTATATTTTGGATAACCATTATACCCTGGGGCATAAAATTCTTTTATTCGTGAAAAAAGAACTTAGACGTACTTGCTGTGAAACTGTTCGGTTCAAAAATGCGTCAGAGTGCAGCCATGAATAAATAAGCACGCGCCATTCGCCCGATGATCGGGGCCCTCACTTGGCCCCAGTAATCTAATATAAAACAGGAATTTCCTAATCCTATCGTTGTCAGCTATTTTTCTTTGGTACATTTATTTCAGATTGCTAGATAAACGTTAATGGCTGCAGAATATAATCGTCTAGAGTCAAAAGCCAAACAAAATCTCAAGAAAAACGCCAGCATCTTCTCCATTCTTTCATTCTGGTGGGTGGGAGAGCTCCTTGTCATCAGGAACAAGCGCCCTAATGATATTGATGATTTGTTTCCGTTACTCGACGAGGACAAAACTCGACCGTCAGCGGAAAACCTGCAGCAGAGATGGAGTGAGGTAACCACAACACGTGCATCTGGAAAAGGTGGAAATGGACTTCGGTTATTTGGCGCCCTCATTGCAATGTTCTCCTGGGCTGATTACATGTTCATTTTGAGTACAACTTTGTTAGATAGCGTTGGGAATATTCTTCAGATAGTTTTTTTGAGTTTGCTGTTACCAGAATTAATGAAGTCTTCCGATAAAGAGTTGTCATGGACACCGTATATCTACGCTAGCGGTATCTGGCTGAGTTCTTTAGTGCGATTTCTTGCCCGACACCAAACCTTTTATAACGCTTATTTGATGACCCTAAGATGGAAGTCTGCAACGATTGGGATCATATACAAAAAGGTAAAAGTAACGATTGATTGAATGATTGTTTGACTGACTGACTGACTGACTAATTGATTGATTGACTGATTGATTGATTGATTGATTGATTGATTGATTGATTGATTGACTAGCTAGTTACTTTTAGATATGGTTCCCAGTTCTACCCCAGACAATACTGAGATGTTTTCGTAGAGATTGAAAATGCTTGTGAATGCGCTTGGACTGTACAGAAGAGCAAAATTGGCTTTCTCTGCAGACTCTTTTGATCCCTAAAGCCGGAATCTATACATAACCGTGAGAGGAATTAGCCCAGGAGTAAGGCCTAGATGGGAACCTTACACGAGGGTCTGTGGTGGGGGGGTTGGGGGGGGGGGGTGCAAATGTCAGTTATCACTTCAAATTTTGACTATTTGTCAGTTTTCAGTTACAATTTTCGGCTATTTGTCAGGTGTCAGTTAAGTGGCTGTTAATGATTAACTGAAGACGTAAAACCTCTCCTGAGGCACTTTCTACTGTGCCAAGATTCCGAAAATCTCGAAACGGTGACAAATGGTATGGAAATTTCCTGGGAACGTTTGCAGAAAATGTTAAAAGTGAAACATTCAACCCAGCGAATATTTCGGGAAATGCGGGAGGAAAATTAACTCAGTGGATAGCTTAGTCTGATGGTTTGAGTCTAAAAAACAATCTAAACAGCGTGAATATTAAACTAAAAAGGTTCAAGCAATATTTCAATGCATTTCAAACGAATATCAAAAGCTAAAACCTTTGGTCTGTTGTTAGTAAATCTGACTACAAATGTCAGTTGTCAGTTTCCTTTTCGGGTATTTGTCAGTTGCCAGTCAGGGGCGTAGCTAGGGGGATGCTGGGGTGCCCGTTTGGGGATCCTATTTTGTAAGCCTTTTTTAAGCAAACAACCTACAACAGGTGGCGAAAGCGACATAAAAATCTGGTGAGTGCCCTCACTTTAACACAGTGTGCCCCCCCCCCCCCCCTTGAAAAATCCTGGCTACGCCCCTGTCAGTTATTTTCTTTTTGTCATTTGTCAGTTGTCAGTTAACCCCATCCAGACCCTTGTTCCTCACTTACCCTTCATATTTTATATTCTCTTACAACGGCGAATAAATGGCTATCCACGGTGAATAATCGTAAGAAGACGAATTGGAATTATTAGACGTTTATCTTAGTTTTCCGTAAGACACTACATAGGGTAATGATCAGAACCTTCAAATTTACTTGTTGTTGTTGTTTTTTGTTTTGTTTTTTTCATTTCATTAATTTTACCTTTCTCGTAACGACATCTTCCCACTCCTTGGGAGCCGGAATATAAAGTGAAATCCTGTCGAATCACTATATCTTGTGTTAGGAATGTGACAGTCTGGAGACAGTTACCGATTTTACTAGATGTTCTCCCCAAAGAGAAAATCTCCGTACGAGATTAGAGGATTCTTAGATCTAGACTAGACAGCGATGAGGGACGCACCAAGTGTCCTCCAAACATTGGTTAGTATTTTACAATAAGTTTTTACATTTTCTAAGAGACCCAGCCATCCTCCTTTTTTCTTAGCTACCATTAACCATTTTCGGCCCCGTCCAGATTACGCTGGAGGAGCTTTCACTCTGAAAACGCGTCAAATGCTTTCCCTCCGCACAACGCCAGAGGAATTTAACAACGCAACAATTACTGGTCATTTTGCTTTTGTGTTTGAGTAAAACTCGGACATGGTTATCTTCATCGTTTTTGATCGAAAAGCTTCGTTTCCAAAATGTTTTTCGTCCACACCGGCTAACACGCGAAGACGGCGTTTTCAAGTTCCTCCGGTTTGAAGAGCGTTTTCAAATTTCTACGGCGCAGTGTGACAGGGCCTTAATTAACAGACCTCATGCTGGACCAATTTTCTTCCCGAAAGTTGTTAAGGAAATGTTTATTTAAAAATTGTACGTTGAACGTTTTATCAATTCTTTCATGTGGTAGGTTATTTGTCTAAACCAAGCGGATGTATCAAAGATTACAAGTGGATACATACTCAACCTTATCGCCAGTGATGTACAGCGTTTCGAGCATTCTTTTGTTTGTATTTTTATGTTAATTCAAGCCCTGCTTGAAACAAGCAGCGTTGCATTTCTTATGGTGTACTTGTTTGGATGGAGGCCTCTATTAGGAGTAGCTTTTATGATTCTCCTTTCGTTGTATTACGGTGGAATGGCTAAAGTGTGCGCCATTCCACGATATCCAATCTCTAAGGTGGCTGATGAACGTGTTGACATTATGAACTCCATCATCCCAGAGATTCGTACCGTCAAGATGTACGCGTGGGAGTGGCCGTTCATTGAAAGAGTGAAACGACTACGAAGGTACGAAACCTGCCATAATAAATCCTGTTTCTTTTTCCTTTGAACTCACGTTCAAGCCAAGGGAGCCTAACTCCCTCTAAGCCAAGGGAGCCCAACGGTTAGTACGTAGGCTCTGAATCAAGTGCCCCTGACTGAGCCCTGATTGGGTCATTGTGTCGTTTTTTTCTCCTCAAACTGACTCTCCCCACCTGGGTGTATAAATGGGTATTGAAGAATTGTTGGGGCAACTTGACGGAATGCTGGGGAGTCACCTGCCACGGAGTAGCATTCTACCGGAGAGACTAATACTGTTAATTACGTTTAGCACAATCCAGGAATTTGATGTCCGGAGCCGTGAGCCATGAGCCAGATGGGCTGAAAACGCTTTATATCTTCTATCTGAGGAAACAAACAATCTTAGAATAAGTATATCTAGACAGAATCGATTAGATTTGATACACTAAATGAGAATTCGAGCCCGACTTTTCATCAGTTGAGCGATATCAAGGCTAACTTGGGTTGTAGCGATTGAGTTAACTGTCGCCTATATAGAGGAGAAGGGCGAGTAGCCAGTATAAAAAACACTTTGTCCGAAACCTACAGTTTTTCACTATTAAACCCCTATTTAAATTGGAGGCGGTGGTACTGGCGCTGATCTTTAATTTCTTACAAAAGCAGCATTCAAGGTTTAGTGGTCAAACTTTGTGAATTCTTAAAACTTACATTATAAAGGATATTCTAAGGGATTATAACCTGAATGCTGAATTTCTACCAGAATTTTGAAATAATTGATTAAACTCTTCCTCACGGTATTGGGTATGATTGTTTTCTTTCAGGCTGGAATTGAAACTGGCTCGATGGAAAACAACGATATTGGTCTCCTTTCAATCTCTTCTTTACATCTCTTCGTCAATCGTGGCCTTTATGGCATTGGTCTCAATGACATCCTCGGGAATTGAACTCACTTCGTATAACACCTTCATGATTTTATCCTTGACAATTGTCCTAAAGAATTCGGCTTCATGGAAAATGTTCTTTTCTGCTAACATGCTTGCCGACTTTGCCTCAGCTCTGACCTGTATTCAGTACATACTTGAGTTCGAGCATTGCGACGTCCACAAATACCTACACGATAGCTTCGCCACAAATGGATGCGTGGATCTTGAAGAGAACAAGCACAAGGACGGAAATGTTACACTTTTCAGCAAAATAAACACTAACGGTGCCCAAGTCGAGGGAAATCCAAGTATTTTGTCGCAGAATGTTGTATGCAGCTGGTATGGAGACTGGAATAAGCTAACACTGAAAAACCTGTGTTTATCTGTCTGTAAGGGCGACTTAGTGTTTATAACAGGTTGCGTCGGTTGCGGCAAGTCATCTTTGCTGCAAGCTATCTTGCAGGAGATTCCACTCTTAAAGGGACACATATCATCCCGTGGCAAAATTTCTTGGGTTGGCCAGCAACCCTGGGTGTTTTCTGGTACGATACGTGAAAATATTTTGTTTGGTGAGCCGTTTGATCCTCAGAGGTATCACATGATATTACGAACCTGTGACCCGGATACAAACATTCAAAGGTTCCCGGATGCAGACACCACACTGGTTGGAGAACGTGGAATAGTTTTAAGTGGTGGTCAGCGTACTCGTGTCGGACTAGCATGCGCTCTGTATTCTGATGCAGACATTTATCTCTTAGATGATCCCTTAAGCGCCCTGGATACAAAAGTCGGATATCACATTTTCAAAACCTGTGTCATCGAGTTACTGTGTGATAAAACTCGGCTGATGACCACTCACAATTTAGAAATCCTCAGGGAAGCTGATAACATAGTAGCAATGAAGGACGGATCCATTTTACAGCAAGCTGGTTTTAACACACTCGTTAAGTCTGGTTTTGAACTCTGCCTTGGACAAATATAAGACTAATGGAAGAACCACGCCAACAGGAAGATCAACATCAGGACATGAAGAGTCTGTAATACCCTTCGACACAGAATACGCTAAACTAGAAAATGTCGAAGAAGATCGTGTTATTGGTTCTGTGTCCTGGATGTTGTACCTGGATTACATCGTGCTGGAATGCATTCTGCTGCAGCTGTGGCTCTTCTGGTGTTTTTCCTCGTCGTTCAAGGTAAACCTCTTTACTATTCTTGAGTGGCATATGCTAACAGCGGTGGGGTATTTGGGAGTAGAAAAGAGTAATACAATTACTCCTAGTCATTTTATGCTACAGAAACATGGGGCAAGAGTCCGTCGGCCTGATGGACTGCCAGGCCGCGAATGCAAGACGTATTGTGAATAAGTAAGGTTAACAAGCCTTCAAGTTTTATTTTCACCTTCTTTTTACTTTTCTATTCCCTTGTTTCTTTAAAAAAGGATTAGCGTATTCACAGAGTGGTGGCTACTTCATTTGACTAGTGGATTACATGACCAGAAGACTCAAACAGACAATCTCTACATATACGCTGCCCTGGTGGGTGGGGCGTTTTTGCTCTCTGTCACTAGAGCAACAATGTTTTATAACGCTTTATCAAACTCCTCTAAAAACCTGCACAATTCCATGATGTCGGCGTTGTTGAAAGCCCCGGTTTTGTTCTTCGACGCAAATCCAGTTGGACGAATAATAAACAGGTTTTCACGAGATATTGGCATCGTGGACGAGTTGCTGCCAGATGTATTCCTGCAAGCTGTTGAGATTGTTCTGCTTTGTATTGGGGCGGTCGTTCTGCCATCTATCCTGAACCCCTGGATTATTCTGCCGGCCGCCCCACTCATGGTTCTGTTTATGTGGTTTGGAGGGTATTACTTAAGGACGTCACGTGATCTGAGGCGACTGGAAGGATTAAATCGAAGCCCAGTGCTCTCTCACTTCAGTGACAGGTTGGAGAGACTGGTAACTATTCGCACGTATAAGAAGGAAAATGAGTTTCTGGAAGAATTGTACAGGTTTGGGTTCTAAAGTCATGTTAATAAAATAACTTCTCTCATTAATGTGAGTTTATCTATTGGGTTATATATTGATGAAATGAAAAAAAAAAAAAAAGAATGGAACGAAGTGTTAACATAAAGTGGTCGCTTTCTAAGACGTGCAACTAAGGCACCTGTATATTTCCAATACTGATAAAACAAAATTACATTTGCAATTAAACTTCCACTTTTTCTCTAAATTCCCGTTATGAACGTCTATGATTCTACGCGTAACTATCGGTAGAACAGTAGGGAGCTCGGCTTTTAATTTGTTCAATTATTTTGTGTATTCTTTTTAATCTATCTTAAGGTTTCAATACGGTCACAATCAGTGCTGGGTCTCGATTCTGTCCACAGTCAGATGGCTAGCAGGCCGTGTAGACATGATCTGCGTCGCCTTTATGACGTTAGTTCTTTTTCTCGCTATCTGCACACAATCAGGATCAGGTAAATCTGGCGATTTTCATGGTGAAATATTGTACTAATGGAAATCTTTTTCTCTCAAGCTAATCTTTTTTGTTTTTCTAAAGCACATGTTGTCGAAGGTCGTTGAAGCTACGTTGTTTACTGTTATCCTTGCTCGTGTACAATAAACCTCAGAGCCGGATTGTTCAAAGCCCGATTAAGCTAAGCCCGGATTACGCAGAATTTTGATTTCAGCTTAGCAACTTTTCGGTGAGGTTTTCTGTTTATATTGTTTTTCCCCCAGTTTTGAGCTTGAGTAATCTCAAACTACACGAAACATAAGCGGTCAAAAAAATTTTTGTGCAAGAAAAACTAGAACTTCGGTTAACTTTTAATCCTGGGTTAGCGTTAACCGGCATTCGAGCAGTCTGGCCCAGGAGTGTTGTGTTAACTTGCCTTGAGCCTCGTCCCGGTCCGTCTACAGGGGTAAGGTGGGGGAGGGGAGGATTCTTGCTGACGTCCTTTCAGAACATTAAAAAAACCACTCATTAGAGGCAGTAATGTAAGACTTACTCATATGAGGAACTTTTGTAACACTGCTGTTGACCGAGTGTTGAGTATTTATCATAAGAGTTTGTATGGGAATTGCTACTTAAAGTTAAGATGCTGTAATCTAGAGAAGTTGAGCAGATAAGTACAGGTAATCGCATAAATGCGAGAGCAATTAATTAAGGATTTTTGGTACTAGTGATATTTGAAAATTCTCTCGAAACTTTACGAGCCTTCAGGTGTATGCAATTTGAAATATTTTTCAATATTGCGAGTAGTGTGAATCTTTCATTGCTCGAGCCTTCATGTGATTACTCATATATCATATGACTGAGAACATTACGAAGGCGCGTCAGGTATGGCAGTACAAATTAAAAATTAACGGTAAATTGACTTACTATTGGCATCTGTTTATTACAAGTATTACGGCATTGCCCGCTGTATACACCCTTCAACTGGCAGTAAGTACGTCACAATGCGGTGAAAGCAGGAGCCATAATCGGGGACGGAGACCGTAAGCGCGCGCCATTTCTAGTATTAGGGTTGTCCCCATGATATGGGACAATAATTCTATTTTTAGAACAAATTGCGCCATCGCCTGCGGCACAC
>Ga0126339_10002565_pt1 | contig 13070 bp, 9 predicted proteins | sample OrbTmetagenome_2_FD_92532 | JGI IMG/M metagenome (GOLD analysis project Ga0126339, IMG submission 92532) | Coral microbial communities from Petempiche,Puerto Morelos, Mexico - Orbicella T R C metagenome | ecosystem: Host-associated > Invertebrates > Cnidaria > Coral | place: Petempiche,Puerto... | reverse complement strand
GTATAGGGAAGTAGGGCTTGAATGAAATATTTATAGCTACCAGTTTTTCTCCCTTTGAAATTGTTTTTTCGCTAACTCCACCCCCCCCCCCCCCAATCCCTCTGGAAATTCCAATTAAACTTGATACAGTTCTTTAAATTTTTTGGTCTTAGAGAACCCCTCACCCCCCAAGGCAATTCCAATCCCTTCTGTGGAGGGAGTACGGATATTTTCTGGTACTGCACATTTCTTCATAGGTTGATGGGTAATTTAATGGGAAGGCCAATATGCACATACACAAAACAGTTTCAAATACCGATGATTGCAAAGTATTGGTACTTCCAGTGCACTCGTAAGAAACAAGACAAGTCTTGTTTCTCTTGAGACTCGTCTCATTTCTCTTAAGACCACTCTTGAGAGAAACAAGATGCATCTTGCAAGACAGTGGTAACTTACTTTTGAGCGGTTATAACGTGAATCTGACTCACCTCTTTTGTGCTCTATGAGCTCTGGATAAGCACAACACTGGTCAACTAAGGTGTTGAACAAACTGAGTTGCATTTTGATGATGTCCCCATCCAAGGTATTATCTTTAGCCGCTAATCCGCTCATAAGAGTCACAAAACAAAATGCAAATTCACCAGCCAGAGGACTCTTTGTTAAAGAAACAGGTTCCCTAGCCTCCAACCATTTGGCATTTGGAAGGCCCTTCAGTACATCTACCAAGTAAGGTATAATCTTTTCCTTGTACTGCAAATTAGAATGAAGTTCGAACAAACCCAGTGCCAGAATACCGTCAGTACCACGTTGATCAAGGATAAACACATCACTTGGTGATGACGGATTTGCAGGACACAATCGACTCAGCTTCTTAACCTTGAAAAAGAAATTATCATTCATACATCAATAGCTCATAAAAGTGTGTTGTTCTAGGAAATATTCAAACCTCCCATGGAAGTTTTTTTTTCGCTTAAAACCCTCATCCTTTCGCTTCATATTATTTTTCCTTCAAAATTCCTAGCATTGAACACCCCCCCCCCCACCCCCCACTTCTTGAGCTCTAAGAATTTCCGAGGAAATCAGCGAGCAGTGATTCCTCTTCCCTATTGCCTACCCCCTTAGTAAAAATTTCTTTCTCTCCCCAACCTCCCTCTGCTTCAAAAATTCAAGATGGCAGCCAATCATTTCAAGAAGAAACAGTGAGATTCCACCAAAATACGCTTGCACTGCAGACTAACTAATTGGATCATCTTAAACTTATAACAGATTTGCTACAACGAATTTACTTCACGTAAACCTAAGCTTAGTTGTAGTAGTAGTAGCTAACATTGGATTCTAAACAAACAGCTGATGATAATCGTTATATACAGATGTGTTTTAATAATGCGTTTAGATTTACTTTTGGATCTACATAAAATCCTCACAAAATGGTATTTTTGTGTCGTGAAGATGGCCGATTTCGCTGATTTAGCTTCTCTTCAAAATTATACCCATAAGAATTTTTAATGTTTAAGCTCGCTTGGACCCACGTCCGGCAAAAATACGAAGTCAAAATTCGAGGTTGCCATATTACGGACATCCAATCTAATGAATATATTGAGCATATTTTCCACTGATCTACAATTCTTACCTTTTCCCAAGGTGCTGGATCTAAAGCAGCCAAAGAACAGGCTAAATGTCGTAAAGATTCAGCTGGTCTTGGACCGTCCACCGCCATTTTGTTTGTTAGTATCGGTGGGCTGATCGGTGGGTAATCGTAGTAAGTTCGTGTTGTACTCGGGTGCTTTCCGTCACAGAGAGTCAGGTGAGCCCACGGTATTGAAAAGTAGCATGAGGAACTGTGCATTTCTGGCTACTTGCGAATACTCAGAGAGCTCGCAAAATACATCACAAGATCTTACAATCGAAAACCCCACAAGTACTTTGGCGAATTTTTCCCAGACATAATAATGAAATGTTTCTTAAAAGAAAACGATGACATGTCAAAATAATAAATGCCAACTGCCAGGCGGTTTCGACTGCTTCAACTCGATTACCTACATTAGCGATTAGTGAAATTGATAACAAGGAGCCCAAAACTCGAAAACGAAAACAGACAGAAACTGAAAACAAAACAAAAAAACTGTCAAAACTCAAAACAGACTAAGAGAATAGTCAAAACTCGAAGAGAAAGCCGTCGAAAATGTCAACTAAAATTCAGACACCCCAAACAACCAGAACTCAGCAGGTCCAGTAGGGCAGGAAAAAATCTAGGTCCGATTGCCCGAGGCAAGTAAATTTGTTCTTGGGCAAGTGAAAATGGAAGTAAGGTGGTTCGATGGGCAGGTGAAATTAGCCTCAGTAGTCTTGTCAAAGATGAGCAAAACAATGACTTGAAAGCATGGATTAATTTAAAATACATCCATTTGTGTCAATGTCCAGTATCTATCACCTAGTTTAGTCGGCTAGCAAGCTCATTTTGTTACAGTGTATCACTGATTATAGGCAGTACCTAAAAAAAGATGTACATAATTGATAAGGCATGAACATTGCACACCTATTGAGCAAGTATTATTTTAATGGGGGCAACTGCAAACTGAAAAACTGCCTCCCTATTCCTCCTGTACCTTTCTCTTCTTTCTCTTCTCCCAGGTTCCCGCTATCTTGCACCGCTCCCCCTCCTCGGGTCCCGACACCCTATTCTTCAAAGCTTCCGCCAACTGGAAAACTCCTCTTAAACTGCATCCCACCGTTTCTCAAAAGGGCGGGGCACAGTTGAGAAGGGATTACCACAGGGGTCGGGAACTATGAGAATTGAAAGAGGAAACGGTACGATGGAAACAGCGTCCCAGTTTGAACTGCCTGTTACAGCTCCCATACTGGTGTCAGAGGCTCAATGATGGCAATCTTGCCATGTCAGATCCCCTTGCCTTATACCTTAATTTTAGAGGGAAAAAGATCATATGAGGCCAGCTCTAAAATATGTATTCAATCAGAAAATTTCCTAACATATAGACAATTTTAAATGTTCCGACAAGCTATATCCTGCTGTGAACCTGATAAATTATGTCTTCATTCACAAACATTTCCAAAATTGTGAGAGCAACACAATTTTATTATCTATCCGAAAGTTGGTATTATTTGAAGCATTACCGAAACCATAATTTCACTCATGAACAGATGTCATAGCTGTATTAAAGTTTGAGCTGTACTTGTAACGAGATATACTCTGTACAAAGAACTTTATTTTCTCATGTGTAAAATGCTTTAAATAGATGATATACTGAGCTAGCGCTCGTGTAACCATAAAATTTTGAAATAACACCAAGTTATTATTGTTGTCTCTTGATAAGAATGAGAATGAAAATGTTGATGTTTTGTGCCCGAGAGGAATTGTCGGCTAAATGATATGGTACCCTCGACTAATTAAAGACTGACCACTGACTTCTAAAATGCGTAATATTGATATCGATTTTCCCTTATATGATATCGATAGCTATTAGTATAGGTAATCGATCGTATGAATATTATCGCGAGTGCAATTAAAGATTTACACTACGAGTGATATTAACGATTCTCTCAAAATTGCACGAGGCTTAAGGCGAGTACAATTTGAAAGAATTTTTATACAGCGAATATTTAACGACAGCCATAGTCTGTAAACAAAAATAATTATAACTTCAATGGATTTCTTTTGCTGGGTAGACGACGGTCTGAATCAGGGAAAGTTTTAGAGAAAAATCCGAGAGGAAATCGAGCAATTTCAGTTTTTAATGGAGAAAAACCTTGTGCCAGAATAACTTTTTATACTTAAAAGTATATTACAGTCCTTTCTGCATTTTCTAAAAGCTAAAGATATAAGTTGCCTGAAATAACATCAAAAACAATTTCTCATGGCCCTTACCAATAAAATATTACAGGGGAGGTTTTTCGTGGGTAAATGAAAGTATCTGGGTCGATCATGTTAACTCAGCTCGTACACTTGATATGTGGCATGATGACTTGTTTACACGCCAGGCTGACGTGGCATTTTCTGGAGAGTTCAAATGTGAAGCTATTTTCAGATTCAACGGTGAATCGGCGACAACTCCTAAAGTGTTAACTCACGGTTCCCCTAATTGAAGAAAAAAAATCCCTCTCTAATTTATCTCCATTTGTAAATATGTCTTAACCCAGAATATAGTGACGTGAATTATCAGCTGTTGCATCAGGGTTCCCGGAAGAGAACCGGAAATGATAAGGCTTCCGGTATCTCCCCGAACACGTCACGTGGGCGACAGTCTGTTTCAACATATAGACAGTTTATATTACAAACAGTTATACATGGAGCATTACTCAGCTTTGATACTACACTTCCAAAGTCTACCTAACCTATTTTCCCGATAGATCATTCACTACGGCCTTTCTAGTACGTATGCCGTTGACGAAGGGTTTTTCTCCCGAGGCGCTTTGAAAAGGAAGATTTTGCAGCTACATCTGCGATGGCTGATCGCGAACAAAGAAGTAAGGATTGTGGTTTTGTTATTTTCTTGCTCATAAGATGGTTATGTATCGATCTCTCGTCATGTCGTGTGGATGAGTTCTTCAATCGCGAAAGATGTGGAAGTGTACCTTCTAGACCTTCTAGATCTCTCTCAGATTTGGTTCCTTTCATGCTTCATGCAGGCGTTAGAGATGAAGTTTACACGAACGCGTTCAACAGAGTTACATCAACATCTGTCACCATTTGTGATCCATATATCATATTAAGTAAATTGATTACGTATTGTTATTAGTCCCTTCGATTCGCAATATATCCAAGATGTCTCTGTGAAAAACTTCAAGCTGGCGTTCTGTAGGAATTCGAATCTCCCGACATCTTTCATTATGCTAATTTGAGTTTCGATTTCACTTTCACATATAATTTAAACAACCGTGAATTAACTCGGCTGCGTAATTTGCATTTTGCGTTGTTTTGGTTTTTTTTGGCCGTTAGGGCGGGGTTTTCTCCTAATATTCTGCCTATTTATGGCTATTCATGCCGTTTCGTAAAACTATCTCGCCAGAAAACTCGATGTTAACAACGACAAATCGAGTTGTATCTTAAGTTCAAAGTCCAGGCAAAGTCTCTCCATGCCAAGGTCACACGAAATTCCAAAGCATGCTCAACATAGTCACAGCGAAATCATCATTTGCTGTTTATATAATATTTAGAAGTTTATATCCTTAGTTTTGCTATGTTATAAACTTTGCGACAACATCTATCAGTGAGGGAGTGAGGAAGCGGCCGTTCTGTTTTGATCGTCACGCAACACTTGGAGAGTGATGTTGCGTGACGGACTGTGTACGGGTGTCAGCAAGGAATTCCCGTGTCATGATTCACAAATTGACATATCTACACAGGGATTTACATTATCCAATGCTATTGCTGAGCAGTGGAACAAAACACAATATACGGCTGTTTTGAGAAAGGTTATCGTATCAGTACAAAAGCGAAAAAGCATAAAAACGTGCACGACAATATCGAAAGGTATTATGGGCAAGAGTGAATCACGGTTGCTTGATTGCAGACGATTGAAGCGAAAGGTGTTTCAGCATGATAGAAGGAAATAGCACAAACACGTGTATACATGCTTTGTCCTCCCTTTTTGCTGAAACACCGTGAACCCCAATGAAGCAACGATAAACTATTATCGGCTTCAGCTCCAATTTTTTTTTTGTCACCAAAACAGTTAAAGAGCTAATCTTCAAGCTGGGTGCTCCAGATGATACAGAACTCCTTAGCATAGCTCACGACATTGTAAAAATCTGGAGACCTCTTGGACTGGCTTTGGGATTAAGAAATTCTCATCTGGATGAGATCGATGAAGATCATCTTAAGGCGCTGGACAGGGCTTACGCCATGCTGAGAAAATGGAAAGAATCGATGGGATCTGAGGCAAATTACGAGAGACTGGCCCAAGGGCTTGGTCACCAAGCTGTTGAAAGGCGTGAATTGATAGACACTTACTGCCGTGACAGAGGTAAGTAACACAGCAACGTAACGCGTGCTGTAATAAAGATACAGTTTCGTACGCAAGTTCTGGATATGTCTAAATGCCTGGAAATTCCGATCCCAGAGCTCGCGCACTTATGTTGTAGGGGTGTCTCTTGGTGACCATCATGGCTCCTGTCAACATCTAAGTCACACTGGTTGCAAGAAGGGAAATCTGACAGCCTGGAACAGACCGCTAGAAATATATCCTTTTGATTTGGCTTCACCGTCATTCGCAAAACCAACGCTATAAGAAAAGTCATAATGGGCTCCTGGAAATGTATACTGTAATTAAATAATGACAACTGCCGTTTTGAGCTTGTGAAGGGAGCCTGGGCTCGATTTTTCGGGTCCGGCCAACCAAGGGCATTCCCGGAAGGATATATAGGGGCCCCTTTTTAAACAGCGGCTAGTTAACGACGGTTACGAAGTTCTCGGGTGACTGAAAATATGACTTGATCTTGCAATTTCTTATTCACAGTCGCCGAGTTAGCTCAGGAAAGAATGGCAAAGCTCGAAGTTTCACTCAAAGATGACAACGTTGTTCCACAAGGTACGAAGGTTACTTGGTGATTTTGTCTTGTTATATATGCGGTTTTGTTTATTTTCTCGTCTGCCCTACCGTTATATGCCGATCAACAGAAATAATCACAGGGCTTTGGCGCATTTGTTGGTCACTGATTTTAATTTGAAATTACAGTTTTTCCGAAATGTCAAGACAACAGGTCGGCAAGCAAGGATAGGTTCACATTTTTAATTACCAGAGTTTTTATCGGATTGATACATTATCACTTGTCCCAACTCATACGTACTCGTGCTATAAGAATGCCTTGGAGAACATATAGACAATTTTTAGTTTGATTTCGAAGCTAAAAGCAAATAGGTTTTGGTTTTATATGCAGAAGATGTAATTCTTAAGAAGATTGTTTGTAAACCCAAATATTATTCTTACATTCGTCTTCAGCTGAAACTTTGAAAAGAGTTCTTCCATCCGTGGAAATTCTTCCTGGTAAACCGTTTCATGTAACTCAAAGACGAGGAAAAGAGATACAAAAGATCAAAGACATTTACAGCGAGTTGAGCAAGAGTGCAAAAGTTTCCACGGTAACGGGAATATATATGAAAGGTCCTCCGGGCTGCGGGAAAACACAGTTAGCGAGGCAGTTTGGAAAAGAGTTCATAGAGGAGTGCGAAAGTCGCGACGTGAAATTCCCGCGAATTGTAGCTACCCTACACGCGCAGACTCCAGAGTCCCTGTTAGAGTCGTATAAAAAACTGCACGAAAAACTGGAAATCCCCAAAGAGCGCGAAATACAAGGAAGCGTACGCGAGCGGATTAAGAGTTACGTAGAAGATGTTAAAAATTATCTCCGCGAAACGTCAGCTCTCTGGTTATTGATCGTTGATAATTTAACGGTGAATGACCCACTGCGAGAATTTTGGCCAACACCCGAGCAAGACAGCCCGTGGGGGAAGGGGTTGGTGCTTGTAACGACTCAGGACAGCGAGCTCGCACCCAGATCTCACGCGCATGCCAAGGTAATGCCGCTGGATTCAGGAATGGAAGACACCGATGCCATGGGTTTGTTGAGGGAAATATCAGGCTTGGATGTCGACGAAGACGCGAAAAAAGTCGCTGAACTACTGGGTCATTATCCGCTTTCCTTGGCTTGCGCTGCGGTTTACGTTAGGCAGATGCGAGAGGACCGCCCATTTTCCAAGTTTTCGTGGAAGAATTACCTCACAAATCTCGAAGAATACTTTGCATATCTCGATCATTCTGATTATACGCATCACAATCCATGTTATCCGCAATCAATGTTGCCAGCGGCAGAATTCGCTGCACGACGGATGGCGGAAAACAACGAAGTACTCCGAGCTGCCTTCGTGTTTCTTTCGTACTGCTCTCTCCAGCCCGTACCTTTGGACACCGTTGCTGATTACGTTTTGCGCGAAGCTAAAGCGCGCGGTGACGCAAAGATTAGAGTACCTGATGATATCAAGGTTAAGGTAGCGAGATGCTCTTTACTCATTTATCCCGAGACTGGTGAGAGAGGAATTGAAGTAGTCACGCTTCATCAAGTCATGCTTCTGGCGTTTTTGCAGATAAGACGGAAAGCGGACGTGAACAAACCTGGCAATGAAGAAAAATCTGCTTACGTGTCTACAAACAATGTGGATAAACAGGAGCTGAATAGCGTACTGCAAACCTTAAACGAGGCTTACAAGCAAAAGAAAGGCGAGCTCAAACAAGAAGACATCGCCACACGGATTCTTCTGTGTCCGCATTTGAAGGAATTCGTTGATGGAGTGGAGCGAGTCCAGTGGATTGAAAGTACCTTACTTGTTCAGGCGTTGGTGTACCTGGCCGACGGACTCATTCACGTTGCCGGGGCAACAGACAACCATCGTGTGGCGCTTCTTGAGCGGGCTTACAAGATAAACAAACAGCTTTGCTCCATTGATATAAACGCCTGTACCTTGCTGTGTGATTTGGGTTACACGTATCGCGAGGCTGGACAACTGGATAAAGTCATTCCAGTTCTAGAGGAAGCTAACAAACTTTGCGAGTCACAATCTGACGCGGAGTGGATGCAACAGCGGTCAAAGCTTTTAAACATCCTCGCATTTACGTTCCGGGAATGCTTCCAGCTGGATCTCGCGAAAGAGTACATGAAGTTGTGCGTCGACGTAACCAAGAAGGCTCACGGAGAGAAAGCTGTGCCAGTTGCGGAGAGGCTGTGTAATCTTGGAGTCATCCTGCATGACCGATGGGAAAACGAAGAGGCCATTGAAGTCCTTGACGAGGCCAGGAAGATTGCGGAAACTTGCGATACTTCCGAAATGTTCATCCGAGGCCAAGTTTTGAACTACACGGCTAAAGTGCACCTCCGTTGGTATCTGGGCCTGCGCCACACGCATCCGCGCGCCTGGAGCACGAAAATGCATCTGAAAGAGTCAGACTCGCTCCACGAACAAGCGTTGCAAATTTACCACGAGCTTCATGGAGATCAGCACAAATTTACAACTGGAGTTATGATGACCTACGGAATAGCGAAACTGCATTTAGGAGAGGTCGACCAAGCTTACGACATGTGTCAAAAAGCTGTTCAAGTGTATAGGAGTTCGAGACATATCGCGTGGCCGCGCGCGGGTACGTTTCTCGCAGACGTTCTGCTAGCGCGCGAGGATTATGTTCGCGCGAAGAAGGTTTTGGAAGAGCTGGTACGGGCGCACAAAGATATGAATCTCACAGTCAGCCCTGGTGCGTTCCATCCTAGAGCGCTCATGGCGGAGGCTTGTGCGCACCTTGGAGACGTGGAGACTGGAAGGAAAATCTTGGAAGAGTGTCTTGAAGAGTGGAAGGGAAAAAATTTACACCCTGAACATTACTGGGTTGCACGCGCGCGCGCGTTCCTCGAACGACTAAGATCGCGAGAGACACGTGAAGAGAGCGCTCGAGGCGTGTATGAGTTACCGGAAGAACTATGTTGATTAAGAGATTTTTACGTGTTGTGTGAAACGAGCAAAAGTATTAAAACATAAGCTGACCGCATGAATTCACCAAAGCTTAGTTCTGGGAACGAAAAAATCTTGCGTGGATAATACGTTAACATCCTTCGTGCTTTCACACGAGTTCACATACCCATTCAAATGAAGTAAATGTGCTAACAAGACTTTCATGAAATTGTCGCTATAGTTTAATACTGATTCAATATGATACAAAATAAAATTGAATTGGTGCCGTTTGTGACTTGCATAGAATCTTCAACAAAAATGTAATGTTATTTAACGCTCGCTTGTTATAATTATTTAAGTCGTTTTAAATATCTCCGCACAGGTAAGAAAACGGGTTATAGTAATTTTATATGCTATGAAGTTACTTGCTTTTAGCAAAAAAAAAAAAAAAAAAGCTTACAAAATAAAGAATGCTCTCCTTTTACATTTACTTTGTACTTCTCTAAATTTCATTCCTTGTATCTTTTGAGGATTGCATATTTTCGTAAGTTAAATCTGATGCCGTTGAGTGTGGATTCTTATAACGCAATGGTAATTCTTGTATTTTGCTGACCAATCGGAATCACAAAGCACGTTTCAAAATTTTCCCCCGAGTTCCTAAACTAGTCGTTACATAGGGTTGTTCCAGCAGACAGATTACTATAGCTAAAAATTGCGTGGCTTTTCGTTTGGTTTGTTAGAAAACTTGTACAATAAGCTTCAACCAATCACAGTGAAGAGACATGTAACGGCGCACTAGCAAAGCGCGGGAAAAACGGCGCCAGCAAATCCCGACTGCCTTTACAAGCACATGATTGGTTAACAAAACACCATATTCACTCATAGCCTGCGAATGCAGAAGGATTTCGCAGGCTAATTAAAATCAATCTGGAAGTTCGCCGGAACCAACTAAAAGGCCTAAAAAACTCAAAACGAAACAAACAAAAATATTGGAAACGCTTAGTGAAGGATTACTCTTGTACATGTTCATTTACGGCGCATATCTCTTGGCCCTCCCACATCGGTGTAACTATAATCTCCGCCTCGTCTTCCTCATGTTCGCCTATATTTTCCGTTTCTTTCCACACGTACTTTCCGAGCTGTTCACAGCCCGAATCGAACACATACTTGCCTCGTCCTCTTGGCTTATTTTCTTCAAAGTTTCCAACATATCTGTGATTTGAATGGATGAGATGTCCCTCCTCTTGCATCTTGCCGTGAAACCATCGGCCATCGTAGCGGGACCCAGTCTCCTTGTACGTATACACTCCGTGGCCATGCCGGCTTCCTAGAGCCCACTCCCCATCGTAGGTGTCGCCGTTAGGGTATGTGTAAGTTCCCAAGCCGCTTCGTAAATCGTTGATCCAACTCCCCTCGTACTTAGATCCGTCTGGATACAGGAACACGCCTTCACCGTTTTTCTTGCCCTCTATATAGTGTCCCTTATATCGCGCGCCATTTTTGAACCTATAAAGTAGCAAAAATTCACCTGTGACCTCAGTAGACCTTCAGACCTGATTGTGGCTATTTTTACAGTTCCTAAACGCAGACACTCCCAAGAATCGTGTTTGTGAAGATTTGTTCAATTATCATACCCAAATTCGCAATAAACCAGTCCGAAGCATCCTACGATATCAAGTCACTGATCATGACCCGATATGGCTACGGTATGCCATGCTCCCTTGACCGAAATGCCTAATCGCATCTTTTTGGTAGCTGTCGGCGTCATATCAGACTCGTTTGGTCTCGCCATAGGTATCTTGGCTATTAACTAATCAGGAATTACTCCATTATATACGAACATTATATTACAGCCTATAGTTCCTTGACCGTGTTTTGGTGATATTGTTCGATTATGCCTCACTGATTTTGGATTTGACAAGATCAGCAAACAATAGGGGTAAGATGGGAGCCCAAATTTTCTGTGCATAGTACAGTGAAACGACATTTGTCAGTATTAAAAGAGAAGTTGTATGTTGAGATCAGCCTTGCAAAGCCTTTATCGCGTGACTTCTCAAACACTTCTATACGGTTGAATGCTTCTATCTTCTGAGTGCATTCTGCGGTAAAACTGCAGGCATGCTGAGGCGTAAAATTATACAGGTAGCAGTATATAGAAGGCGGAACTTAGAAATCAGTGTACACACCGCAAAGGCCGACTCGATCGAGATGGGATCAAAATTCTAAGTAAAAAAAAGAGCAGAATAAAGGAGACAAAAAAACTTAATCGGTATAACATGTTAACTTCAACGCCAAAGCTTGACATTGTAGTCATTAATTAATGTGACAACCCTTACTCAGTGGCCTCGTATTTCCTTCTCGTAACATCAGTTATTCACAGAATCTATTTTGAAAGAAGACTGGAGCACACGATCTTTAGATGGTTTTGTTCCACAAAAAGAAAATGCCTAATAGAAGTCGAAGCGGCGTTATACGCCTCGGTAGACGGTTCGTCCAGTCTTATCTCAGTTCGTGCTACAAAAGGCCGATTTCCCGTCAAGCGAACATCAATAATAAACAAGTTCAGTGTATACAATTCAGTTTGTTATTATTTTTCTACATATTACTTATGTTAGGTTTAAAACGTAAGCCGACTGGTGGAATCGACCCAGGTTGCAAGAAAGCTCTCTCTTGAGAGCGTCGAGCATAAGCGAGCTATTGAAGCCAGTGAAGTTATCGTATTAGTAGTATTAGCAGTCTTTCTCTTTCGTTCGTTTACGTCTGTCGTAATTCACAACACTATCATGCATCTCACTGTGAGAGAATGCTTGCGGTGTAGAGTTAGCTCGCCTTTTAAAAAAGCACAGATGAACTGGAAATTTGACAGAGATAATTGGCCTAGGTGAAATAGTTTATTTATTATAATGCGAACGCTTCAATGCTTTGATTGAGAGGCAAACGTACTAAAATTCACTGATCAAATATAGCGCGGCTGCGGGAACGTGCGCGGTGTTTCAGGCTGTACCAAAAGAGAGGTGACTTAATCACACAATTTACCTGTAAACTCCTTCGCCGTGTCGCTTGCCGTTTTCGTAATAACCTTCATACGTATCCCCGTTAGGCAGCTTTGCTCGTCCAAATCCGTGCCGTTCCTCCATCTCGTTTCTTTCGCCGTCATATTCACCGAGATACGGCAGTCCATCGTCATCTGGCAGCGTTTCTTCATCAGAAGACATCTTTGTGCAAGAAGCAATGGATCATCCACAGCCCTTGACTCGCTACTTCTACCGTTCCAACTCGGAATTGTGATCAGTGTTGTTGTGAAGTGAATCCGTCTCCAAGAGACATGAACAACGAAACCTCTCAAAAATAGCCCAGGGGTGTAAAGTTACAGGTTTGCGGGGAGCCGGAAATTCTTCACCCGTGAAAGAATTTTTTTAATTTGTGACACGCACATGGCACGCGTGACCGCGCGCGAGTAACACAAACTTTTTATAAAGATTTGACTTGACTGATATAAACAAACCAAAAAAAAGAAAAAAAAAAAAAAAAAAAAAAAAAAAATTTAAAAAACAAAAAAAATTAAAAAATGGGTGAGGGAATTAAATACAAATTTAAAGTTTTGAAGTTATGAATATACATTAATTTTTTATATTTTTTT
>Ga0126339_10002564_pt1 | contig 13073 bp, 8 predicted proteins | sample OrbTmetagenome_2_FD_92532 | JGI IMG/M metagenome (GOLD analysis project Ga0126339, IMG submission 92532) | Coral microbial communities from Petempiche,Puerto Morelos, Mexico - Orbicella T R C metagenome | ecosystem: Host-associated > Invertebrates > Cnidaria > Coral | place: Petempiche,Puerto... | reverse complement strand
TGATTGATTGATTGATTGATTGATTGATTGATTGATTGATTGATTGATTGATTGATTGATTGATTGATTGATTGATTGATTGTTTACAGGATGCATCGATCGACTGAATGATAATTGATTAACTAACTGAGATTGTTTAATTGATTGTTATCTATTGTACTTAAATATTTTAACACACCATACAAACGTAACTATAAACACCGCCACTGCTTTATTTCACCTGAAGTAAAGAGGTGCATTCTCACCGGAATTTTTTCTGCTTAGTGTACAGTTGAATTTTCTGCGTCGATAAATACCAAGACACACTTTTGGTAATCGCGGGTGTTTGTTCTTATATGTGTAGCGTACCGGGAGAACACTCTGATGTTCAATTGGTCAAACCCTCAAATCACTTCACTCAATATTAACGCTAGCTCTTCGTTAGGTTTCATGTCAATATGGCAACATCTTTGTGCAGTCTGCAGGTTGCCTAGCAACATTCCAGCTTCAAATTGCGGGCTCAGACTATTCCGGGGATGGGAGAGTGCTGTTTGAATCCTTGTAAACTTGCTATCAGGCCCTTGATTGTTCGCCTTTAATTGGAGAAAGGCTTATTGAATGATTTAATGCTAGTAAAGGGGACGAAATAACGCTTTTTCAATTGATTTTTACAGGGTTAAGTGTCCCTTTTAAATGTACAGTAGCTTATTAAAAGAACACATCCTACCAACCCGTGGCAATTTTTCGCAATATGAACTCAAAATGTACAGGTATTGGTATTTACAAAATCAAGCGACGATTTAAGGTATATAGATATAAACATGCTGTATATTGAGAACAGGTTGCCTTGGCAACACAGTGACATCATTTTCCTCCGTCTGATCTGGTCTTTGCCCTTTCCCTCTTGTACTTCATTCTTCTGTTCTGGAACCAGACCTTAACCTGTCTTTCGGACAGGTTTAACTCGTTAGCCAGCTTCATTCTCTTCAAACCAACCACGTACATATCCACTGAAAATTCCTCTTCCAGTCGCTCTAACTGCGCAGGCGTGAATGAAGTTCTGCTTCTCTTGGGCTTTGGACTCGGGAGACTTGACCGGGGCTGTGAATGAACGGGCCTGGGACCTAACAACATAGCGAACAAATTAACAGCATAAGCACATTGCTTTTATGCACTTGCACAATGACATTCTTGCTACCATGTTATCTTACCAGCCCAGTTAAAGTATTACTGGTGAAGGTTGTGATGAATGTGACTTGATGAGAAAAAAGACATTCTGTATTTCATGACAGCACTGGAATTTGCTGATGTCTAAGAATGGCAATTTTAGTATCTAAGAAAGAATCAAAGATCATGGAAAACACAGCAATAGTGTTTTTATTTCAGTTGTAGAACAGAGCAGACAGGAACCCATTAGGGAGTAAAAATGACTCAGTACAGCGAGGCAGAGATTGAAATTTCTGGAGAAAACTTGTTTAAACAAAGGATTTTCTTATTTTCGAATTCATTTCAAAAGTTTAGGGATGGGCTTCAAGTTTCGCGGAGTTTTTGTACAATAAGAAGGAACTGCTTTATGATAGTGTACGGTTCATTATTCAGTCTTAAAACGAATGAAGTTTAAACCTTGATTATGGCGCTCGCAACAGACCAGCCAAATAACCCAGATATTCCACAAAACTTTCCAAAGGGACCGATGTTAAAAGCCCATGTTAAAAGCCCCAGCAAGTTCGCGAAATAATTAGTGTGCGAGAGAAAAGTACATGTGCAAATATTCTTTGCATTTTCGCTGTCTGCATGATTGGAAAGGTGCGCGAGTATCCTTCACGTTGAACAATGCAACACTGAACCGTTTTTATTGAGCCCAAAGGGGAAAGTATCGTTTTTTTTGTTTTTTTGTTTTTTTTTCCGGTGGAATAATTCCGCGGGTCTATACTCTAGGAGGCCCTTCTTTCCGTCGCCTTCCTCTGTAAAAGGAAAGCCTGTTAACGGGTCCTCGAGGCTATGAAAGTTGACTAGGATATGAGAATGTTAGCAAGACTGACATCATTGATAACTTTCCGCCGCGGTAACCTTGAGTACTCCCAGGAGATTTTGCCGAAAAGGATGCTCTACCCAGTCCAGTTCCTGTTGACCCGTGCATGGTTGCTCTTATTTCTATTTGAAAAGATCTGTATCAAAAAAAAAAGGTGCACTGCTAGCTATGCGGAAGAGTAAAATGCTTCACCGGGCGCGACCCATAATTTTTGCCAAAGTGAAGAGACCGAAACTCTATTAACAAAACAAAGAAATGATTTCATCTTTTAGCATTTCCAAGACGGTATTTTAATATACTGACAAGGAAAATTTGATGAGATTCATAGGTACCTTCTTTTTAATTTCTCAATTGTCGAAAAGGAAATAGAATTATCTTTTAAAATCCGAACATCGTTTATTTATGAATAAAAATAATTACCAATATTTCCTCCCTTTGTCCGCGATTTTCTAGCCATTACTTATCAAACCGACAAGGAAAAACGCGTCTTTATTGACTCGCTGATAACGTATCCACCAGGCGAATAAAAGTCATTTTATTTGCTCTCGAGTTTAACTGCTGTGCTATGGTCAACTCGCAGGAACAAATTCATGACAGCTATGTGCAATATCAATTATATTTCTACTTAAGAAACCTCAACATTCAGGATTTTTATGTTATCGTGAACATCACAAATGCCTCTTTCGTGTCCTTAACCGCCATGGTAAGATATCTTGTGTATGGACCTGTCGTGGGCACATGTGTTGTCGAGTGAAAAACGCGCGGCGAGGACCTCTTGTGGAATGATTAAAACCTTAATGATGATTTCGTGCTGAGTGAAAATATTACTTTGTGACAAATCATGAATCATTAAAAAGCATAATAAATAATGGTAATTTAAAGCACAAGCGAAAGAATTTTAGCGTTTTTTTGATAGAAATTTTCAGAGCTTTTGGTTTCTTGTGCCTTGTCATGGGAAGAATTAAACAAGTCAGTTTTTGACTTCTTGTAAATGTGGTCTGTGCCATACCCATATAGAGTGAAACAATTCATTTTTTAATGGTCTTGATGATGCTCTTAAGTGTCTCCGGTTACGAAATAAATATCCTTAACTACCGGTAAACGTTCACGGATCTTTAAAAGTCAAAATAAGAAGGGAAATACCTGGTTTTACTTCTACCACGTTTTCGCCAATGTTGGCTACTGGTCGAGCATCTTCTTGGGACGTTCGTGAATGCGTAAATATCTGCGAGCTGTAGACAAGCCTCTGAAGTCCAACAAGAGAGTCTCTCCGAGTTCCGTCCATGGATACAAGAGGCGGAGGAGATCTGCGCGGTTTATTGTCTTCACGAGACTGGTATGTACTCGGGGAAGGTGATTCCGATGTTGTGGTGTCCTGCATTTTGTTTTAGCACGGCAACAACTTGAGAACTTGGACGCTGAACTTTAAAGGGTACACTTGTACAGGAAGACCTTTGCACTAAACTTCTTCCAGGGAACGAGAGCGTACGAAAATTACACTGCCACCTTAAAAAGGTTCAATGAAAGCAAGATCAAAGCTATCTACTTATAAAAGCCGGGAATGAAGCAAAAAACTCTTGAACTTATAGCGACATTTGACAGCGCAACTCAGTGGGCTTCTTTAGGGCTGTTTCTGTTCCAATTAGTTTTCAAACGCTCGGGAATTTTCATCGACAATGACAAGTCTTTAGTGGCTTGGTGACCCCTTATTACTCCTTGTCTTATACATTTTTAATAAGGATCTTAAAGCTTTTCCATCTTTCTTCATTGGCAAATGACTTATCTAATTTTCCCATGTATCTTTCTTGTTATGTCTTTAACTGATTAAGTACTTTTTTTTCTTCATTGCTAATGGACTTTGACGCTCGAGCAGATTTTAAAAAAATTTCTGTGTAACAAGCTTTTAGCCTTTCACTGAAACCGGTACAAAATGTTGCTTTACTCTTAAATTGTTTAATAATCGTGCCTTAACTGTTCAGTCGCACGAAACATCACAAACAGTGAATTGTTTTGTAATTATTCACACTGCACGGGGAGTCTGGGAATTCTAGGTTCTTTTCTTGATTAGTTATTATTACAAATACTTGGGCTTCAGATTAGGTACAATCATAGCAAAAGGAACAAATAACAAAAACAATTCCGCTTCATTTCACGATCACATAAAAAGCATTTTCTGTGTTCCTAAATTCCATCTCAAAGGGCAATTGAAGAACTGCGGTCGGCAAACCTTGCTTACAATCACTATGTTGATATTCGTAACATAAAGCGAAATGACTTTAGCAAATTTGTCCTAAAATTTAGTTTTGGCCATTAATATTTCAACACCGAATTTATTGTCGTATTTTGCGTGCAAGTATAACTACCAACTAAAACATTATTCACATGTCATAGAAGTCACTAATTGAGTGAACATAGAAAATCCTTAACTGCATTGTAAGAACGAATACTCTTTAAGAGTTCCTGGAGTTACTACTTTAAAAGGTGCTTCTCTGTTGACTCTACTTGCTATCGCAAACATTTGTGTCTACCCGTAAAAGCCTACATTAGTGCGAGTAAACAATTTGAACGTCGAAAAAGATTCTTAGAACAGGCACAGATTTTGCTGATTACAAAGCTTGATTTTCCATTATGCTTAATGCCTGTTCTTCTCTATAGGAACTCAAAGTTTCTAGTGATTTTGATAAATATTCCATAGATTGCCCCTTATTTCCCGCGGTGCTTGCTAAAGCACTTAAAATCTCCTCTTTTAATTGGCTGCACTTAATTTGTGACGTTTGACGTCCCATCAGAATTAATTCGCGGCGATTAACAAGAGAATCCAATTAGTACACGAAGAAAATTTCTCATACAACACGGAACCAAATTATGGCCTATCATTTATTCCGCTCTTGCTTGCTAATTACAGAGCCGTCTGAATTGACGGCGATTTAAAAGTATATTTACGTTTCGTTCATAAATATAACCATATTTGTCAGAAAAGAATTACCCACTATTCTTCTTCATAAGTCAACAAAAGCACTCAACGAGAAACCACCTTGAAAATTCCAAAACTGGAAAAATTTTGATGTTCTCTGTTTTTACCAGAAATGACCGCTTTCAAATATTAGATTGAGTTGCAAGGTGCTTTAATTCTATGTTATTACGAATTTTATTTTCAGGTGTCTAATCATATTTAAAATGCATCTATTTTTCATACCCGAAACCTGGAGAAGAATCGCTAATTCGGTGGTAATAACAAAAGCGATGAAAAACTCGCCTTCTGTAATTTCAGCTCTGTATTAATACTCGTACATCCTTTTAACTTAATCCGCGTTGAGAACAAACTTTAAGCTGCGAGGCGGAAACATACAAAAGAAAATAAAGGACTTGGAGAATGAAAATAACAAGAAAATTAACGCGGTTTTCGATTTAAGACAATGTTTTCACTCTCAGTGAAAGGTGACTTCACAGTAAGTCCTTGGTTTTCGTTCTAGTCAAACACTTTTTTCTCAGCAACATATCAATGTATTTTGTTTTGTACGAATTCACTGGCGAAAAAAGAATCAATTTTAGAATTTAACTGAAACTAGTTATAATCTATTAAAGACATAAGCAGGCGAGAAAAAATCAGCTTATCAAAAATACGCTGTAAACAATACTGACAGTTTTTAACAAGAAATAGCGTTTAGGCAGGAAGTTAAACTTCCAGATAAACAAAAACAGGTAAACAAGTAAAAGTAAGTAAACAAAAAACTTCAAATTATAGGTGCAAGTAAAAGCTGAGAGACTATTTGGAAGGTATTTTGCGTTTGTGCAGCTTAATAGTTAGTTTAGGTTTCTAAGACTTATAAGGTATTTTCCATTCTCGTCACCAGAGGCCACGATCCTTTTGGTCAGCACCTAGTATCGCGACCTATGGGAGGGTAAAACACCAGAAATTATCGATTCATGGATATCCCTTCTCATCTGACGAATCTGATTGGCTGGGAAAACGAAGCGAATACTCTGCACATGCTCAGAAAATTGGGTCTAGCAGGAAGTCGAGATTCTTGGTGCTGACCAAAAGGATCGCCGTATCTTGGGACATCGAGAATGGGAACTTTCTGGTCTGAACGTGTTGGTTGAGCTCAGTAGGGCCGAATGTGCATGGATAAATTATCTTCCTATGTATTTAGGGTGTTTATGAAGACTATAAACAAAGAAAAAAAAAACAAACTAACTGAGGCAGGTGCCTCGGTTTGCCTGTTGCTACGGCCCCGCTCGGTCGGAAGAAGAGTCCTCTAATCGAGTTTTCGAACAAAGGGAGAGGACCCACGAGTACACAGTTCAACAGCAGCTGTGAGTTGTCGCGAATCTTGTAATCCCACACATCAGTAACTTGGCAAGGAAATCTTCTTTAGTTGTCAGTGAGAGCTAGGCCTGATAAGCCCGCGGATTTCAGCGGGGATGTTGCTTACCTACATGGCGCATATTCCAAGTGACAGAATTTGGAGTGCTTGTGCTCTGGGTCACGCTGTATCTTAAAACGCCCATTCTCGTCAAATTTAAAGCATCCTGTGGTGTCTGAGGAAAACACTTATGTACTCACGATAAAAAGGAAATCCTGCTTTATACGCAGCGCGCCCTTTTTTTAATTTGCATTTCCATGCTGTTTATAAAAACAGCTATTGAGCGGGAATCTAACTTCTTTCTTATAATATGTAATTAAACATGGTCCCAGCTTTTACTTCTATATCAGTGAAACCTAGTGTGTGACTACTGGTACTGAGTAGTTCTGTCAGGTTGTACTGTGGCACAAGTACACTTTGGATGCCTGTTTTAAGCTACCCTAAGGCCCATGGGATCAGATTATTGTTGAACTATGTCCAGTTTACACGTAAAACAGTAAGTGCGAACAAGAAAACAGAGATAAAAACTTTTATTGCTCGAGGTTTTTATAGCCTAGCTGCCAAACGCCAAGGAAGCATACCTGTTGAGGTTAACATTCAGTAAATTGCTTCACTCAGATTCAGGTTTGCGAAAGAGGAATTCAATGTATTCATTGACCAGTGTCCCAATGTAGTCATTGAGCTTTCTTTCCAGGTTGCATGTCGATTCACTCCTGGCAGAATTGCAGCAATGGTTTGAAATGGAGTTTCCCGATAGTTTTGCAATGCTTTTAAAACTTCGTGGGGCTTATACACTTGTTACAAATGCAATACCGAAGACAGAGGACGGGTTTAGATTTACGATCAGAGACAAAATATGGTTGAAAAAGCTACTTCACACTCTTCTGTGTTTACTGTGAAGAATTAAGCCTGGTTCACACTAGCGACATAACGACATAAGGAAAAGATCAGTTTTTATGTCGTTATGATCATGCTGTTATGTTGCTAATATGTCATTATGTCTACATTTCACACTACAAACGAGATAACGTCCTTTTTATGTCGTTCGTGACGATGTCGTTATGTCATTATGTCGCTTCGGCTAGTGTGGACCAGGCTTTAGGCCTAGCTCACACGAGCGACATAACGACATAGCGACATTTAAGCAATGGACCACAAGTTTTTATGGTTTATAGGCTGATAAACTTTCCGGGATGTTGGAAGAACACTCAAAGAATTCGTAAATCACTCGCCTGCGGCTCGTGATTTACGAATTTTTTGAGTGTTCTTCCAACAACCCAAGTGGTTTATCATGCCTCTAAACCATAAAAACTTGTGGTCTGTTGCTTTTAAATAATAATTCAGAAGACACGCGAAATTTCCATGAGTTTACTGGCACAATAAACTATAACTGATTGACCAGTCAGAGCGCGCGCATTCATTTAATTATTATATAAAAGCACATAACCACGTAACCACATCACGACATAACGACGTATCGACATATCGACATAACGCGTGTTTAAGTCGCAATGTGAACATCGACACAAAAACATAGGAAAGGTCAGTTTTTCCTCATGTCGTTATTTTCATATATGCTGTTATGTTGCTAATTAATTATGTCATTATGACGGGATGTTTACACTGTAAACATAACGTCCTTCTTGTGTCATTATGTCGTTAGTGGGAACTATGCCTTACTAGCTGACCACAATTTTAGACGAAAGCATGGATTATTCTTTTGCTCAAGTACATATGGTCTGTGATTTGAGAAAATAGCTGCGGAAACCACGTTTTAATAGCAACCGTTATTAATTAATGCAGAGACGCAGAGTATTATAATTAACCAGGGAATCCACATCTTAAATGCTCTTGTTTCAGTTTCGAGAGCGCGCACCTTTTCCGATCTTTGACGGGTGCTTTTTGTTATCAATGTATAGATATATGTAATTATAAATGTTGTATAATGTTAGGGATATTTTCCGCGTTTAGGGGTCCATACGGTCGTGACTGGATATTTACATATCAATATAACCTGCTCTGCATCTGCGACATCTGTCGTTGTGCAAATATTGTCCTTTTAAACAAAAGTTTTTCCAAATTTTAAAAACCATAGGATCAAATTAACGGAGTGTTTTTTTTTTTCTGATGTCAGCAGAAAACAAAGAAACGTGGATCTGTTTTGAGCGATAGAATATTTCTGTAGACGCGCGGTCCCGTAGCAACTAAACGAAATGTTAAGCGGTAGGGACAATTAATACATCCGGTGACTTAAAGTTGGAGCGTTGATTGCAGGTTAATTTTTTAAGTTAATTCTCAGCCGTCTAAGGGTTCGATGAGTATTAAGACATTTCCAGCTGAAGATTCATTCGTCCAATCGGCCGCTTTTTTCTATCCGGGAATTCTCTTCATTCGCGACCGCAGACCACATGAATGGAAGGCAACAGGAGATAAGTTGCGTTGTCACAATATACAGAAGAGCTTGGAAGTGTGCAAAACCTGTCCAATTTCAAATGGCTGTTCTACAGGTAAAGGAAACTGAAACAACGTGAATTTTTTTACACTACTACTTTAACGTAATGCTTATTAATTTGGCGTACTTCATGAATCCATTTAGCTCTTGTTTACAGAATTTTCTGGTAGAAAAAAGGCACTTTCTAGGCAGGAAGTTGCAACTTGAATAACAACATTTAACTACCGGTTGGAACCTGTACGTCGATAATACAAAACATGAATCGGCAAGAATGAAATTTATGACGTATGCTCGACAAAAGAAAACCACAATGGGGCCTGTAATATTCCTTGTAAAAAACAAAATTATACCATCGAGTGCACTTTCCCCACTTCCTTCCAATTTGTAATGATATTTTAATTTCCATCCAGTTATATAGGGCTAAAACACGTTACAAATCAGTACAAATCTAGTATCACTTAGTTCGTTACCTTTATAATACCCCGCTAATCATAATCAGTCGGTCGAGGACTCGATTGCATTAATCACTAACAAAAACAACTGTATGAAGCAAAATTTCGCGAAATGGCGCCATTGAATTTACTCCACTGCCTTAATTATAGAGGAGAGAATTATAAAACAGTAACAGTTTAAAAAAATAATGTTTTGCCGATCGACGTGGTTGCTTTCTTATGATACAGACACCTGTTTACAAATAGTTTTAAAAATTAGCTCGGAAATTCGACCGACTAATACTTTAGAAACCTGTTAACGTACTCGTTGATGCCCGCCAGTATCTGTGATTTGTATGTTCTATTAGTCAAACAGGGAGAGAAAACTCAAGCTTCAAGATCTCAACTCGTTTATTACATGCGAGATTTGCAGAGGATATTTGATCAAGCCGACAACGATCACAGAATGTCTTCACACATGTAGGTACTGGTTGAACACTATGCATTGTTACAAACGACAATAATTCAGTCGCGATAAACAAAAAAAACCCATATTCTCGCCGGAACATTTCCTCTCTGTTCGCTTCTGGGAGTTCAATCACTCGCCATGAGACGGTATCGAATTTTCGTGAACGAAAAAGAAGAACAAGGCTAAGATAATAATTCAGTCATTTTCTATTTATCGCGAGACTGTAGAAAAAGGGAAATAAAAACACCTGCTTGAGCTTCTCATCAAACACTATTCATTTCATTGTTTAGTTTAACTTGCGGAGATGAAATGATGAAGAGTTGTTTCGTTGCCAGTGGAAAATTCTTTATTTGCTTCTACCTCCATTTTAATTTGCCTACTGCTTTTACGTGGCTGGTGTCTCCGTCGAAACATCAAGTTTTTAATTTTAGGCGATGTTTGGAAGCGAAGATTAAAAATCCATTCAAACCATGATTTGCAAATGTTTCTGCATTTGTTAGTCAGAATTATTCATAAGGTGGCGCAATTTCGACGCTTTCCAGACAATGGTATTAGATTATTTTTACACAACAGCTCAGCAAATACAAGACCAGGATTTTGCTTTTCAAATGACTAAAAGTTTACATTTCACCGCCAACAGGGGACCCATGCCAACAGGAATGCTTCGCGTCGCTGGCAGCTGCATTGAAAATATTAAATTGTTTAAAGTTTAGTATTGATTCTGAATCCTAGGAAATAATAACGTACACCAGAAGAAACAAGCTTTACATTATAAACAGATTACCAACAACGATAAAATCTATATTGCATGGAGAGTAAAGACTTCAAATTCGTGACTTCTTCAGTCAAAAGAAGTAATAGATGTCGTTGTGAACAAATAAATAGTGCAGTTCGAATTCAACTGAGATTAGATGACCAGCAAATTTGATCCCTGCCGCAAGGTAGCTTCTTTGAAGGTTTAAAAAGACTTCTTAAACTAAAACATATTGCTGCCAGAGGTGTTCTGAGTACGTCGCTGATGGTAGATTAATTTTGTTAATCGAAAAACAAAATGGCGATTTCTAGTTGAATGCTATTCAGTTGATGGATACCGCTATGACTTGCCCACTTACAGTAAAACAAGAAAATGTATGAGACTTCAATCAGAAGAACTCTGATTGAAAGTATTACTAAGTAATAGCAGTACTTTCTGATGATTACGTGTTAAAATGACTTCACCAACTGTGCCATTTTGACAGTCTGCAGGTCGTGCATCGTGAAATATTTACAAGATAGCGACGACAATAACTGCCCCAGTTGCTCATCTCAGATTCACGAAACCAATCCATTCGACTTACTCAGGTATCTACAAACAGTGTTGCTTATAAAACAGCACTCGCATATCACTTGTACGTCTCAACGCCTCATTAAGACCAGTCTCGTACTATGACTAATGGGCATGCCATGTATTCTTGTATTAGGAGGTTTAAGCTATTCATGAAAAATTCCTTTGGTTTTCGTTTCAGTTTTGTGTTTCAATCTTGTACGAGCTATCTCGGTTTCCACTGCAGCAAAAAATCGCTTGTAAAAACCTACATTTTTTGAAGTCTGGCAAAATAGTTTCTTGTATTTTGGGGTAGTTTTTGGCAATTTGGTTCTTAATTTCTATGAAGGATATATAGTTGTTTATTGCCAGAAAAAATAAATAAACTTGTGTTTGGTCCTTGAATATACACTATTTATTCAGAACTGTATTATGTATTTTATTGTAATATAAATTTGCAATCTCAAAGTCCATGCAATCCTTGGTTAAAATGTTTATCATAATTTAAATGTAACATATAAGACCCAGGTTCTTATATTTTTGGGTATTAAAATGGCAAATTTCAACCAGCAGGTTCTTTTAAAACATCTAGGTTTTTACACGCGGATTTTAACTGTATTTTTTGGTTGCTCAAATGTTCACCACTGATGGTCATGTGTGTTGTTTGATTGACAGGTCCGATAAAACTCTGGAAGATATTATTCATAAACTTGTTCCCAAACTGCAAGAACGTAAGACGTTATATGAAGACTGTAACTAATAACTTAAGATCCAAACCGGCCTATCTGGCATATGTGTAATGTCGTTATGATCGACTCGTCGGTGAGGCTAATTTAGGGAAATGACATCCTTTGCAATGAAAAGTTAGTTTGGATCGTGGGACTGGTCACAGAAATAGTCTCATGGCAATAAAATGTGAAATTATTGCGTGCGCGCTTGTCGCCTATTTGTGATTGGCTAAGAAGTTTTCAAAATCCAATTTTAAAAAGTCGGATAAGTGTTTGTGTTCTTATTTTAATTATGGCCTGAAATTGAGAGTTATTTAGGATTTTCAGAGTATCGACAACTTATCTTGTGTACAGTGACACGTTAAAAATTTTCAAAACCCAAAAACTTTAATTGTTTGCAGGTGAGCAGAGACGAGAAAGAGAATTCCTTGAACAGCTCAACTCTGAGAACGAGAAGAAAACAAAAGAGGCAGAAGAAACCAAAGAATACGGTACATGGGTTTCTTTTGTGGCTTAGCAATGACCTTCAGTTGTTAGCTCAAGATATGGTCTTTCAATTTGTTATCTTGTGCAACCATGTCCACTGAGACCCTTTAGCTGTTATTATTAGACGAGTATTTGTTCGATCCACTGATTTTTCGAAAAATAACTAGAAAGGTATGTTCGAGTCTAAAACCATTTAACGTACTTTCAAATTCTTCGAACAGTTGATGAGAAAGACGATCAACAGTTTAAGGTTATGGATCAACAAATGGCAGGTCCCCGTGTATTCTTGTATAGGCCATGCCCTGCTTGCTGAGCACTGAGACTATATAGATTGGTAATTGAGTAACAAACTCCCATTGCTTTGATGTTTCCTCAGCTTCAGATTCCGCAACCGAGCCTGCGAACAAGCGAAAAAAGCTATCAGCGACCGAAGAGAACTATCACCGCGATGACCCTCAGATTGGAGTTTGCCTGGAGTGTCTGATGTATGATTTGCTGAAACTCTTATGTAACTAAACACTTAGCTGCTCTATCTTGCCAACATTCTTGCTTAGTCAGCAAAGCGATCGTTTTCTTTGTGCTTGGCTACATCAAGGTCTTTACATTTGCGGTCAATCAATCAATCAATCAGTCAGTCAGTCAGTCAGTCAATCAATTAGTCAATCAGTCAAGCCGTCAGTCAGTCAGTCAGTCAGTCAGTCATTCAGTCTGTCTGTCAGTCAGCCAGTCAGCCAGTCAGCCAGTCAGCCAGTCAGCCAGTCAGCCAGTCAGCCAGTCAGCCAGTCAGCCAGTCAGCCAGTCAGCCAGTCAGCCAATCAGCCAGTCA
>Ga0126339_10002563_pt1 | contig 13076 bp, 6 predicted proteins | sample OrbTmetagenome_2_FD_92532 | JGI IMG/M metagenome (GOLD analysis project Ga0126339, IMG submission 92532) | Coral microbial communities from Petempiche,Puerto Morelos, Mexico - Orbicella T R C metagenome | ecosystem: Host-associated > Invertebrates > Cnidaria > Coral | place: Petempiche,Puerto... | reverse complement strand
GAGATTGTAGGTGTCATGTTCGGGGCCTGATATTGTAGTCTTGCGCGAAAAACGTAATAACTGACATTGTCGGGGCCTGATATTGTAGTCTCACGCAAAAACGCGTGGGGTCTGAGGTGGAGGGTCTGAGGTGGGGGGCCTGCGATGGTAGCTTGCGATGGGGGCCTGAGATGGTGGGTCTGAGATGGGGGGTCGGAAATGGGGGGCCTGAGATGGGGAGAACGTTCCAAACCCTGCTATCCTTCCTTCTCCCGTTCTAACGTCAATATTCTGCGAAGTCTCACTTTGTCATTTTTCAATTTCTCTTTGTTTTCTTAATAGTACTTTCTGTTTGGAATTAGTCTTTCCTCTGAATATAGACCAGTTTGAGGAATAACTCACCATTGTTCAATCAGCTTTACTATTTTAGTTAGCGGTGAAATTTGAATGGTCCATGAACTAACTCCCTTCTTGTCCTCTCTTTATGAAGGGAAAACCAGAATTCAAAAAAGTCGCTTAAATCAAGTTCAATCGGTAAAATAACCACACAAGGAGCAAATAACCCACGTATGGAATAAGGTAAGCCATTTTTATTGAGAATTTTCACTTTTAACTACCTCCATGGATATCTTATTCATGATATTAATGTTCGTTATTATTATTATTGTTATTATTACTATTTATCTTGTAGAAAATTCCATATAAACCCTTATAATTCGATGTCATATTGTGTTGCTTGCGTGGTTCAGAGAGAGAGTTTGGGCTGCCTGTGCTTAAATTACAATACATTTGACTACTGATAAGCTAGATTCAAGAAAAACATTGGGATTTTCATCTGTGGGTTAAGCTGGTGAACAGATCGTCGCATGTCTGTATATGTATACGCGTGTACAATAAAATGAAGTAGTAACAACAAACAACTTTCACATTGTACAGGATTTTCGCCTGGGTATATGTTGGTCACGTGCTAGGCAACGCTAATCAAGAAACAGATCGAATTTCATTTTTATCAGATCAAAACATTATGTTTTCAGATAGAAAACATTTGCTTCAGTCTGGGTACTATTAATGACGAATCTTCGAATGCTTTTTAAACTTATAGAAGGATAACTGATGTTTAAAAATTAACTGAAAATGTCAAGCGAAATGCTGTGTTTTTCTGTTATTTCATGTCCGTCAAGCCTCAGTTAATCAGTCGCTGGCGCCCTCGTTGTTTCTCGAGAAAAGGTGAAAAACACGTTGGAAAAAGCTCTTGAACACCGGTAAACTCCGAACGCTTCGGAGTACGAAATATTTTTAATGAATCTTCGGATTGATTTAAAGTACACTAATTGCTGTAATTTAAAATTGAAAGCGGCATATGTTTATGTTCTGTTATCTGAGTAAATCCTAGCACGCCTGCCAGCCACTGGTGCCGCTTGTTGAACTACAACGGAAAAAATACTTTTACTGATGACCAGAGGCAAGAAGGCGAAAGACTAAACTGTATCGCAGTGCAGTCCAGTACGGTGAATGTTACACGGTAAATGTTTTGTTTTCATTACTCGCACTTTTAATATTTCGTTCTCATTACATGCACTTAATGAATTGCAGTTGAACGAATGCGAGTAATATTACACGAAATATCACGTCTACTGCGTGTAATTACACGCATTTTAGTGTATTTGCGTGTAAGGTGCGTATAGTACATGCCCTTAACGTGCGTGTAATGCTACAGTCCCCTTGACCGGTACTGTACGTAAATGATGCCCTTGTGTTAACAGAATGCTTTTTTTCACGACTTCTACTGTTGTGCGACTGTTGTTTCAGCTTTCCACCATTACACAAAAGAGCCAAAAAAGCCATGTTCTTGACTTTTATAGGCTCGCTGTGTGTTTAAGCAGAATTTTACGGTTATCATTGGAAATAAGAATTATTCAGTTACTTACCACAGCTAGGGAGTCTTCAATCCTCTAAAATCCATTCCAAAAAGTTGATGGTGACACAACTAAAGAAGCTGGGCAAAGCACATGCATCTGGTTACAAAATCCCTGGATGAAGCCCAGACTGAAAACTCTTGTCTTGACACCATTCTTGCTGTTAGGGACTGAAGTTGCATCCCGAGTCGAAACTACAAGGAAGTGTTTTAAAATCACTCCCGCTATATAACGGACTCCCGCTTTTACGGAATTGTGGACACTTATATTGTCCCAGACTAAAATTTTTGTAGTCTACTCTCGTATTGAACGACAAAATTATTTTGAACTCGTGGAATAATTGTAGAAGCATATTTTTGAATAGCTTACAGGGAATATCATATGACGACACTCGCGCCATTCGCTAGCTCTTTTAATTCATAGCGTATGACAACAGTTTGACCTGCACCCTTAATTACAGCTTTAGAGGATTATAATTAAAAAACGGCACGGTCTATCAATAACTCTATCTTGATATCACTGTCCACTCTATTACGGACACCTTTCTTGCCATTACAGACTGATCCTACATCCCGAGTCGAAACTGCAAGGAAATGTATGGAATTTACTTCCGCTATTTTACGTACAAGTGGACACTTTACATTGTCTCAATCTAAAATTTGTTGTATACTCTCATTACAACGTCTTGAATGACATAATAGTCTGAAATCTAGGAATATATACTAGTTTATACACTATTTGACCTGTATGGTCGATTATGCATCAAAGTAAATGTGTACCACAAATCATAATTGTGGACACTAACTTTTTTATAGTCTACCCTCGTAACAATTAACGTATTGGACGACATAATTATTCTGAAATCTTGGGATATTTACTAGTTTGTACACTATTTGAACTGTATTGTATGATTATGTATCAAAGTAAATGTTTATTATAAATCAAAGAAACCGGAAACCTTAAAAGAGTAAAGCAATATAGGTTTGTATATGTGACACACCAATAACATTGAAAAATACGAACAACAGATCTAATCAAAAACGTGCGAGGAGTTGCGAACCTCTCATGAAACGTAGCCATTTTTGATTGGTTAGCTTCGATCCTAAATTTTTTTAACGCTTTTCAACGGTTTCGGTTATGTTGATCAAGCCAAATGCTTCGAGCAAGATTTATAATTATGATAATTCGCCGTCAAGGACTGAATCTTTAAGAGTGCATATAACAGAGAGGAGTCCATAGTGTTTATGTTTTCACGTCAAACAGACCGTTACTTGCCGTCACGAGAAGCTACCGGTCCGTTGTTCTCAGTTTAGTTTTGATTTGTTAGTTTCCTTCTAAGTGGCCTGGGCGAGTAGTCGCGCTGTATTTTGGTAATTTACTTATTGGTAATTAGATGTACTAAGTCATTAGTATTAATTGCTTAATGTAGTGTTAGCTCTTTTATAACTTAAATAATATCATGGATAAAATAAAGAGTTCTTTTGTTTATCGTTTGGCAAATTGAAATGACAAAAAAAATGTTTGTAAACAGAATATAATCCGGTGTGAAACATTTTCTGTAGTTTGGGTTGTGCAAACTTGTTAAATGGCCCTCTCAGAAAAAGCTCCTTCACTCTTCTGCCTTCAGTCAATTGTCTTCATTGTCCTTTGCTATGCAAATCAATGCACTCCCTTATATGGGCTATATAGGTATGTGCGGTCCGAAAGGGTATGTTTTTGTTAGCCATTTTGGTCATAAATAGGGCATGAGTTTGCACTCTAGTCTAGTATGTTTTTTTTTTTTTAAGAAGAAGCTCCTTTTTTGTCATTATCGATAAGACCGTCAACAGAAGCCCCTCACAAATTATGTTTATGGCAAGTTAACATTGATCTGAACTAGGAAACTAATTGTGAGGCAGGACTGAAACAGCTGGGTATTGGTTTAAGGGTCAGGTCATAAATAGGAAAGGCAAAATCGCAGATATTGGTCATAAATAGGGTAAGGATTTTGGGAAGCGGGCCGCACACCCCCACCCAATTTTTCTTGGAGTACCTCCCGGGAATCATAGCTCCCAGATTCCTTCTGGTGAATCCTGGACCTCCGGGGTGGTACCCTGGGTTTAGGTTAAAAAAGACCGATATATTACCCGTTATGTCCCGTAATATTCATGATCACACACAAGTGAGATAGAAAACGGGTAAGAATGTATCCATATCAACCGTTTTCGGGAGTTCCTGGAACGCGAGCTCGCCCGGCAAACTGAATAAATAGCTTTGCCGGCGTTAATATTGTTGAACGGTGCTGAATGGGAAATACGTTCAAGACTTGAAAAAACTTCGGTAAGCCTTTCCTCAAACAACAGAGTGAGAATTTAAGTTTTTGGTATCGAAATCGACCACGAAGGGATTGTTTCGAGCCCATGAAAACCAGGGTCCTCGCTCAAGTTTGCTAACTGCAAAGCTAAGTGCCAATTTAACATTGGAGTCAACACAAGAGAATATCTGAGTCCGAAAAAGGAGCGCAATTCCCTTCAACAATCTCCATCGCCTTCGGAACGCTCTCCACCTCAGGAATGATAAGGTCACGTGAGAGGTGCGTTGATAATATGGTTCGACTAGGCGCGCAAAGCACGCCGGTGAAATGTCCTCCTTTGCTAAGTGCTAAATACTTGATCACCTGGCACAAGCATGTAATAAGGTACCCGTCACAGAGCAAAAGCTATTCCAAGAATGAAAGCCTTTCGGTAACATTATTGTCTCAATCCGTGATTTTCTATAAGCATAGTCTTTTTTTTTTTTATCCTGGATGCATATAATTTTTCACGAAATTCGAAAAACGGGTCGCTTGCAAGGCTCGTCATTCTGTCTCCCACACAGCGCCTGCTTAGGAGGGGGTGGAGGGTAATTTCCTAGTCGAGCGTATTACGTTATCTCAAAAAAATTCGTCGACGATTCTGGATCGTCTTGTTTTTGACAAGAAACATTTGCATAAGCTTTGTCAAGAAAAATTTGCATAAGCTTTCTCAAAAGACGATGATCTAAATATTCTTTTTCTTTGGCCATCGTAGCTCAATAGGAAATAACACGCAAACTGCGGTGATAAACATGCGTTTTATTGCCATGTTTATCACCGTAGTTTGCGCGTTATTTCTTATTAAGCTACGATGATCTAAGCTGCTTTGACCATCTTTGAGGTAATTCAGCAACATACCATCATGACGTCACCTCGATTACGTTCGTGGAGACAACACAGCTTTCTACATTTCATTATTTAGTGGTCAAAGTCTGAAAGCGTAAAGGATTATTTCCCATGTTTTGGTAAATTTCGTTAATATTTTAGACCTGTAATAAGTTACCAACGGATGACGCACGCAAATAGGGGAATCCCCGAGTCTATACAACCACGTGATCAATAAAAAGCCTCATAACAGTGTCGCAGAAATGTTGCACAATCAGTTTCGTCAGCCGTTGAACTCGACTCCGTCGGAATATTGCGTTCAAATACTGAATTAATCGACAGGAATACCTGCTTCCGAGAAATCAGTGGAATGAGCAAGCTCCAAAGTTGAATTTACTCTGAACGCAGAATTTACAAGGTGCTAGGTGTTTCTACGGAGTTAATTGCTGAGTTAGCATCTCTCTGTACTTCAGGTATATTTGATACAGAATAACAAATCCAATCACGTTGTCGATGCCATTTTTGAAATTTTGCTGTTATTTGATCTGGTATTTTCTGTTGGTTGCTTTACAGTATTCAAACTAACTTTTAACATGCTTTCCATACAGCCACCAGGGGTCAGTGTGTTACAGGTTGAAGACAAACGTATCCAGAACAGGCTGTAGAACAAGACATGAAGATCCTCGCCGAGGTAAGATTAATCTACGTGTTTTACCCTCAAACGTTATTGTTCGGTCAAAACATCGAAATCATCGCTCAACTCTAGAAAAGAGTAACAATACACGATTGACAGAATTTGTAAATTTGGGGCTTATCGTCTTTTCGAACACGTAGCTTTTTAAAATGTTTACTTTTCTGCGGCCGCGGGTGTCGAACTCTACAGTTTAACCGAGACTGTATATTTGCAAGGTCATAAGCTAGATTTAACTCGTAACGTCTCAGATTCAAATCCTTAATCAATCAGTAGTCGACCGAGGACTTCTCGCGGAAAGCAGAATCTCAGAATAAGGGAACGTCAATATCATCATGTTATGCTAATTATAATCTTGCTTACAATTATTGATTGCTATAAAATCGATAATTCCTGTATTCAGGTATATCGATTGTTATATATTGACTGAAAAAAATACAAATAATTGAAATCACTAGAACACTGATTCTGTTGTTTATTCTACTTCATCTAAATGCCGATGCTACGATGAGACTGGAGAGTTTTACACTGCTACTCTAGCCTGAGCTTCTTCCGGTGTCATAAACTATCTAAGAAAGTTGTAAAGCCCAAAATGTTTCTGTTAGTTGTTTCTGTTCTTGTTATTTTGTTGATGATTAATGATTTTATAAAAGAAACGCAGGCCTTGAAGATAAAATGACTCAATGAAACCATTACAGAAAAATTTTGTCAATCATTTTATCAGACGAGTGTAACTTGTTAAAGGGCAAAAATAATTTCCGATAACAATCGATACCAATTATTGATGAATCAAACATTATTGATTACTATCAGCAATTGATAACAATCTGTCTAAAAACATTTTTCTTCATTGCTTTTCATTGATTGCTATCAATTGATCAATCGATTGCTATTAATCTTCATTGATTTTCATTGATTGTTATTGATTGATTTTGATTACAAATTTATCAATTGACTTTGCCTGGCCCCAGGGGAAGATGTACATGTATTATCTGTTACCGGGCTTATTGGTTTAATTAACTAATGTATTTACTTTTTTATTGTATAAATATAATTAATTATGCTATTGTTTTCCTTTTCAGGAAATTCTTGTACTGCTACAAGTGCTACCATGGATGATATTATCTGCCGTAGGAAAACCCTTAACAGGTTGCTCACAGACATCAGAAATTGAACTCTATGACCCCACTGATCCGGGAGCTAAGACTATGTGCAGAAAATGTCCTGAGTGTCCCGAAGGTCAAGGATTGACCCCACAGTGTGGTGGCAGGGTTCCAAACAACACCAAAATAGTATGTACACTATGCCAGGCAAATGTGTCATACTCCAACAGCCATGGCATAGAAAGTTGCAAGGCTTGCCATGAATGCGGTTTAAAGAATGTAATTCAGAACTGCACACCGGACAAAAATCGCAAATGTGGAACTAAGTGTCCCCAAGGTTACTTTCTTGATGACAATGATATCTGCCAGGAATGCTATTTTTGCTGCGACATTGTCAATGACGCCCAAAGACGTCAAGGATGCATAGACATTGGAATGAGCAGGAATTGGCAGTGTGAAAAAACTGAGCAAAATCAGCGCTGTAAAGAAACCTTTGAAAAAGTGACAACTAAGCAAACTGACACAGAACCGGCTGTCCCTCCTAATCATAGTACCATAACTGAGAAACATGACATTGTTAAGTCTGTTAAAACCCATGGTCAAGTTAATGACAAATTTGCCACTACTTTGCCACATCAACCTGGCAGAAATCTTACTGGGTCACAAATTTTATCAGTTGATGGAAGTACACCTACAACAATTCGAGGGAGGACAAAATTGGCAGTGTTACCTGAAAATGATGATTCTGAAAATACAGCCCAATCACCAAAAAAAGACAAGGAACAAGAAGAACATGGAGCTGTAGATTTAAGAGTTGTTATAGGAGTTGTGATTATCATCACCATTATCTTGGCACTGGCCCTAATAACCTCAAAATGCATAAACCAGTTTTGCCGGTTTTCAGGGACCAATAAAACAAAACTGGCAGGTGAGAATAAACTGATGATGAATAGAAACTGATAGACGCTTCCTATTTGAACATGGTACATCTACTAATATATCACTGAATGAAACAATTTGACAACTAAAGTTGAACTGTTTTATGTTACCTTTGGTTTAAAACGTTTAAGCCAAAGCTTAATTTTAAGCCAAAGATGTTTAGTGCATAATAATGTTTCAATAACTAATTTGAATAAGTACTGAAAAAAAAAAAAACTTGTCAGTGCTGAAGTTAATTGATAATGTGACTAGTTTTTCAAAAGACCTTTCATTCTTTTTGTACAGATAATCCTGAATTGATACCACTGAACTCCATCTGTGAACCTACAGATTCAGGCCGTGCATCTCCTCAAGGTATTTATTTAGTTATTCAGTATACACACTATCAGTCAAGCCATATAGTGTTCCCAAAGCTGTCTGTTATAACAAAGTGATGTCTACACATGTGAAACAGTGTCTTTAAAAGAGACTGGGTTCAACTGTATAAATGGTTGGTAGACGCTCTCTCACAAACACCACAGTGCCCAGGACCGATGGCTGTAGTTTGCAGACCAGTTAACTTGACCTGTAAATTTTAGTTATATTAGCTCCCTCCCTTGAGACCTAGACACAAGTCTCAGTGTTTATTATCAACAAATTCTGAATCAAAACTACATTTTGAAATCAGTGTAATTTATATATTTGCTACATTGATACATGTTGATCTCCAAAATTTATTGCAATAACCTGATCATGACATTACCATTAACAATAATTTTGAACAACTGTTGTCAGTAGTAAAGAAGTCCATGTCTGCATGAAATTTTGGTGTCCAATATTTTGGAGTTCCATTAATGAAGTGAAGATGTACAAAACATTGTTTACTTTTTCTACAACATTCAATAATGCATGTACTCTGTAGGGGAGAGAAATCTCATTTTGTTTACCTGTCACCTATCCACTTTGTGCCAAGTAGCACATTATGAGGCCTTATATCAGTCTTCAAAATAGTTATCATTCATTATCAGTGTCTTTTGCAGACATAGCAACTGAAGTCTCTCCATTGTCTTGTGCAGATAACAACTTAACTGAAGAGTATGAGGAGTCTGGCAAGGACATTTGCAAACCAAATCCAGCAGACATTCCTGAAGGTAAAATGTTTAAACTGTATCAGACGTACGCATATATATACAGCACGATCTTTTGCTACTACTCATTAAATTTTTGTCAGTGTTATTACTTTGTTGCCATAATTGAGTACATTGTGTAAGGTCCCTATGATCTAGATAAGAAAAGGTGGGGGAATCAAAGGTACAGGAAATGTTTGAGAAATACATAAAAAGCCAGTTTGCTAATTAACTCATCAAAACAATTTCCAGGTTGTCGCATCTCTGAGATGGAACAGCTGTGTGACAATGAAGGTAACTTGATGTTATTCATCATTCAAAACAAGCTTGATGCCCTCAGAACTCCCACTCGTAAAACATGGCGCAGCGTTGGACAACTTCTACAAGTCAGCTCTGAGGATTTGGACTTGATAGAGACTGATTATATGGCAGGGAGAAGTCCTACAGAAAGCCTGCTGGCAAAATTAAAAAATCATAAGAAGGAACCCACAATGAGGGAGTTTGTTAAAGCCCTTACTATTTGTGGCAGACATGATGTAGCAGATCTCATCTGCAATTGGCCATGGGCAAAATATTTTGTACCAATTCAACCACAGTGAGAACCAATGTGATATGGCTCAGTAGGCAGCAGCCAGAGGCAATGAAGTTCAAGTTGGTGAAATAAATCTTTCGATAGAAAGTTGACCGTGACACAACAAAAGCAGTTGGTCAAAGGACACCTGGTTACAAAATCCCAGAATGAAGCAAAGAAAAGTGACACTTCAGCCAGCAGGAAACCTATCTCGTGCCCTCAACCTTCGATCAACAATCACTGAAAAAGTGACTGGCAGCAATAAAGCAGTTGCAAAGGGTGTTCAAACCCAATGGTCTTTGCAAAAATAGAGCTTCATTGCTCTTTATTGCAGTCAATACATAAAATCCCACTGTAATTCTTTAACACAAATTGTATGGTATTGGAGTTTACCAACAGCGGTATAATTTATGACGTACATGTAGGTTTATCATTAACTAGCTCATGGACATTAATGCTTGATCATGTGATAGCTCATCAGTTCTATTCAGACAGCATTCTAGCTTAGTTGTTTACCCACCCACCCACCCCGTGGGCCACATCGTTTCAAGGTGCGCCTTCGGTTGCCCCCCCCCTCGATGTGGCTTACAGCTGTAGCTATTTCCGGCAAACAAAGGTTACTCAAGATATTGTATATAGTTGTTGTTTATTTGATCGTGTGATTGCGTTACAGGTAGAATTATGCTACAAGCACTATTTTAGTCAGACTCTTGAACTTGTCTAATGGACATTTGTTATACTGAATACTTGCAGCTTTCTTAGCTTATAAATCGCAACATAATGTTCTTAGTTTTGAAGTTGTAGCCTTCAAACTATTTTACCACTGAAAGGATTCTGAGCATACGTCTAGAGATTTCCAAAAAAACTTTTCAAACATTTCACTTCCAGGATGTTTTTCCAAGCATAACACAATTGTTTTCCCTCAAGATTGCCTAATTGGGGCAAGGGCACCATCATTTACATACACTATCCTTTTCTCGCTTTGGTGAGAGTTAATACTGTATTTTTGAGAACATGTCAGGTACACAATATAAATTATAACGGTTAGGATGGCCCACATCATTTTAGCTGCATTTAATATTCGTAAATGAAATTATTCATTGCATATCTTATCACTATTGTTATAAGCTATTCAAATTATTTCTTGTTTTTACTTCTATATTAATTTTACTCCCATATCATATCTATCACTATTATTACTAGCTATTCCAGACTTATTTCTTTTTTTTAATTGTATATTTACTCCAATATCATATCTATCACTATTATTACTAGCTATTCCAGACTTCTGCTTGTTTTAAAATGTTTAATTTGTTTATTCCTAGGTTAGGACTCATTATTATTCTGTGCCTTCTAAATGGTCATAAGTTTTCTTGGCACCATTAATTGTTAGTAATATTTGTAATGACAATAAAAAATAACACCCAAGGTAAAAACTGGTCTTCATACATTTGTTACATTACCAACTAGGAAAGCCATCTTGCTCATGTTGCAGCTGCACATTTACGTTACTTCTCAGTTCTGAATGCTTTGCATAAAGGGAGGGCTTACATGTAGCATGCAGGGAGAAGGATTTAGTTTCACTGATATCAGTGCGATGGTGCCTGGTGGGTGCCGCTCACAGGGATGTCATGGTTACAACGCATGTTCACCTCGTAGGGCGTGGCTCCACCCTCCTTACAGGCAGCTTCCCCATACTTAACTATTGTTGATGAGTTTAACCAGAAATAAGAGGGGTTGCTATTATTGCCTTTCACTTCAGGTAAATCATGGATATTCAACAATTCCAAGAGTCTTTTTAACTATTGAGCATAATTTTTTATTACTGTTCAGCTCATTCAAGTTTCAATTTTTACAATTCATCATGTTCAAGTTCAACTTGTGAAGTTGTTGCTTTAGATTGCTTCATGTACCTGAGAGGAAACAAAGCAATAACAAGTCATTACGGGTCCATACATGTACAGTGCTTGAAGTTGTGGCAATGGTAAATGGTCAAGTGAAAGCCTCAGGATTGAATTTGTCTTCACAAATTACTCAGTGGATTATGACTGAATATGTTAAATCATCATCGGCTTTCAGATGTACAGTGAACATGTCAAGTGACATCTATGATTCAGTATGATTCTCAAACTCATCAATACATTTAATTCATTGAGTTTAAACAAAGGAAATCATGACCATGACAGTGTTTGGATATCTGATCTTAATTAGCATAGATTTTTATGATTTTATTTCTCCGTTTTCTCAGTTTAAGTTTTCATGAAGGAAATATATCAAACAGCCGACCATGTGTTTTCAAGACCACATTTCTAAAGACCTCAAATTTAGTAAAAATACACCCCTATGCATCATATTTTCAACTCTCTTCTTGGTGTTTAGAAATGTGTTCAAACAGTCTTTCTTTAGTGAGATGCAAAAGCTTGCACCTTTCCTAAGTTGGCTCATCACTACATTTGTTTCCCACTAGATGAACAATATTTTATAACATGTAAGATGTTAATTACCTGATTAACAGTTGGTAAACAAACAGGGTTACATGCAAATGTATTTGCACCTGCAAGATAACACGGCTCATCAATATTGGGAAAAATAACGACGACTGTATTGTCTTAATGGGAGTTTGTTAAAATCAATTCAACCAAGTCAGCAAGAGTTTCCTCTTGTTGTTTCACTGTTAACTCATTGGCTCTCTCTCTGATCTAACTGGAATCCAATCAGATTTGCACAAGTTGACCACACTGCTATTGCAAGTCAACTGTGACTGGATATCTGTGAAATTCCTCACACAGGATGCTTACACCTTAGTGTCAATAGTGTGGCCTCAGACAATGTGGTGACACTTATCATCATTAATAATGTTCAAGAGTAGCAAATATATAATACATCATTGGCCACAAACGTTTTAACAAAAGCAAGAAACTTGCCAACAAACACAATACAGTTGCATATACTCCCAAAATGTACAATTCATGCTCACCCTTGAAACTTGCCTGGGTGAGTGGGCGACTGGATGAGTGCTGCTTTCCGTGTTGATGTGTAGTTGCTGTAAAAATGCAAAAATAGTAAAAGCCACCAAAATGCCCAACTTGAATTCCTTGACCATATGTAGAAATGGCTTCAGTGCTTCAGACCAAAAACCAGGATTTCTAATCAAGTCACAAAATGACTTTCTTATGTCCCTATTCTGGAGTCATCACTTGCACCATACATTAACAAACTCTATGGTCAATTCTTGTAAAGAGAATACTGGAGCACCACAAACACACATAGCTCAACCTTCCCTCCCCAGCTGCTGCTTGGGACAGGCTTAACTGGTATTGTCAAGGGGTGGCCATTTTGAGGGGGAAGGGGTGCAATAGACATGTCCTCCACTCCACAAGAACAGTGAAATAGAGAAAAGGGGGGTTTGCACTTTTGGATTTGGGATCTAGTGCATCAGCTGCATTTATGTCAAAACGATACTGTTTACATGCCGCACAAAAACCCTCATAAAGATGTGTAAGCCCAGGGCTTCTTTAAGCAGAATTTTACGGTTCAATCATTGGAAATTATTAATTAATACTTACCACAGTTGGAGAGTTCTCAATCCTCTTAACTCCATTCTTGGTTTTTTT
>Ga0126339_10002562_pt1 | contig 13077 bp, 5 predicted proteins | sample OrbTmetagenome_2_FD_92532 | JGI IMG/M metagenome (GOLD analysis project Ga0126339, IMG submission 92532) | Coral microbial communities from Petempiche,Puerto Morelos, Mexico - Orbicella T R C metagenome | ecosystem: Host-associated > Invertebrates > Cnidaria > Coral | place: Petempiche,Puerto... | reverse complement strand
TTGCCGAACAAAAAAAAAAAAAAAAAAAAAAAAAAGCGCCCGTCCTTTATTAAAAATAAAAAAAATAAAAAAGCAAAAAAAAAAAAAAAAAGAAAAAAAAGAAAAAAAAAAAAAAAAAAAAAAAAAGAAAAAAATGCGCGCGTCCTTATTTAAATCTGAGCAAATTTAAAATGCAGAATACAAGAAATCAGGGATCAGCAGATTTTATAAACAGAACTGATAAGAGGAAGAAAAAGGAAGTTAAAAGCTGATTTGCATTACTTAAGCATTTTCGGTCAAAGCAGCTAGTACATTATGACTGAGTACCTTCAGTTATTCACGAAATTACACTTAAAACACCAGGAGGAAGATATTTAGTGAAATGTAGACATTTAGTATAATTAGCTCGAAGTGTGTTAGACTTTTCAATTTAACATCACAACCTTGTATTGACATTAATAACTAATAATATTGGTCTTTTTCAACATTCAGTGTTCTATTGTAATTTTTAACAAAAGTAGACCATTATATATTTTTTACAAAGCCGTGCTTTTAGAAGTGTCCCTTTAATTAAGTACGACCTTTTGTTTGGAAAATTCCTTAATAAACGGCGGTAACTATGGACATATCATCTTCTTGCGTCTGCTAAAGTTGGTCATGCCTTTACTTATTCATATGCACTATTGAAAACCAGCCTATGATTTAAAGAAGAGCCTTTGCTACTTACGTATTATTGCTTCCTGTGCCTCTGAGCTAGTCAGTCGCTTATGAAGGGCAAGACAAATAACACTATCAGTATGTTTCTTTTTTTTAATATCTTCGTTGCTAACTCAACGTGCTGTTAACCAGTTTTCGTTTCTGTTGTTTTCAATCTTGCAGGTGTATTTTCGCAGTTAAAAGCTTTTACGTGCCTTAAGGTTTATTTGTCATTCGCAGCTCGCTATTTCCACGATTTAGTTTTCAGACGTCTGATTGCTTTTTGTTTTTTTCCCAAGTCAATCGACGTTTCCCCGGGTACGTTGGTCAGAGTCTTTTGCGCAAGAGAAACTTGCTTCGACAGTGATGACGTGCTGTGGCAATGCTGACTGGCTGTTGCTTAGCTATTATGTGAATTTCTAACCCAGATCTCTCACGGCCAAGCTGAAGGGAGATTTGAGCGTCAATCAAAGTAAGATGTGGATTGATTATGTCGCTATTATTTCTCGCACACGAGAAACAGACATTAGGAGAACGTCTTGAAACAAAAGGTTTAACTAGCAGAACAATGGCTGTGCAAGTGCATTATAAATCTTTGTACAATTCTCAGCCGTCCCCTGCAAAACAGCAACGTGAACTAACTGGCCGAACTAACCAAGTTCGGCTTGGTTTGAAGAACATGAACCCCGACGGCTGATTTTCGTATTCCCTTTTTGTACTTATCAAACTTGAGCATGCTTTTAGACCCATAGGGATACTGAACAAATCTCTGATTGAACAGTGGATAATTACGAAATTATAGGGTTAAATCTAAATATATTTTTTACTTAACGTTGCCTTCGGCATCACCGTGGTCTTTGCTTAAGACCCCTAATTTAATACTATACGAATGTACTGCATTGATACTTCAGATGAACTAAGATCGAGTTGAGGTGATGTCAGATTAAAAACTACGATTGAGTTGAGCTGATGCCAGATTAAAAACTAACATTGAGTGGAGCTAATGCCAGATTAAATCTTTTGGTTGGGTTAATAGTGAACTGCACATTGTGCAAAATCAGCTTGATATTTTATATTTTAGTATTTGTATCAAGAAGAATGACATATTTATCCAATTGAGAATGCTTGCTTGAAAGTCCGTTTTTTTTTTTCTGTGTCCCTTAAGAATCTTCTTGGAAAGCAACGTAGAATCACACAAAAGTTCTTGGGTATTCAATTACCTCTTCTTTATTTGCATATCCCTTAACCAGCAAACTAAAAAACAGCTTTATGCTCTACGTGGTTCAAGAAGATCACTTAAAATGAAGTATTTTAAAGTGTCCTGATTTCGCCTGATAATCACATTTGATCAGAACTTTGAGCAACTTGCTGTTCATCAATCACACCTACAAAACCCATTTTAAAATCTGTTTCTTAGATTTCACAATGATTGCTCTGTTCACAGTTACCTATAAAAGCGCCTCAGTTAAGTTCTAACCCTCGTAGAACAAAGCTTCATAATCTGCTTTTTCAAGTCTGTGGGGGTGGTACCTCTTCCACGTAGATCCGGGACACTGAGTTCCAACCCGTTTGCGCGTCAGCAGATCCGTAACTAGCACAGTTACCGACCCAGAATCCCACGCGTACTGTGCCCTTGCGGACTTTTTCACACACTCCTTCGATTTGTCGTACACAATGTAAATTTTTCTTGCCACCATTTCCATATACCATATAGACTATACCATCAATCGCTGCTGGCGTAGAGCACTCAGCACCGTTGAAAGTGAAGTACCATCGTCTGCAGCAACCATGGCAGCCATAAAGGCGAAGGTTGCCATTCCAGAAGACACGCAGGCCTGTTATGTCCGACGTTTTCTTGAAAACACATTCCTATAGAGACATCAAAAGGATAACTTTTAGGAATCAAAAAATATAAAACAAAAATGTAAAGAATGGAGTCTAGTAAATAGTAGATGGCTCAAAACTTATGACGTTGCTCTGTTAATTAGACTCGAATGTTACAGGTTATTTTGTTTTTGCCATAACATTTCGTTGGTTTATCTTGTTTTGCCGAGGTCTTACTGAAGTTGCAACATCATTTTGTATGCCCATTGGACGCCTGCAAGTAAAATGTCCCTTAAACGTTTACCTTGATTAATCCAGTGTCCTTGTCATCGTTGATATTTTTCCAAACGCATTGTTTCCAGTTACTTCCCAACGTCCCTGGAGGGCCCTTCGGACCTGGAGGGCCTTGGCTTCCTTTATAGCCGGCGTCACCTTTGGCTCCTCTTGAGCCCGCTTGGCCAGTGGTCCCTTGAGGTCCCTTGGGGCCTGGAGGACCCTGGCTTCCCTTATCGCCAGCGTCACCTTTAGCTCCCCGTGGTCCCGCTGGGTCCGTGGTCCCTTTGGGCCCCAATATCCCTGGAGGTCCCTTGGGGCCCGGGAGGCCTTCACTTCCTGGTTTCCCTGCGTCGCCTTTATCTCCACGTGGTCCCGTGGGATCCTTGCAGACCGGCTGATCCCGCACTGCCTGCTGGTCCCGCGGGTCCAGAGCTTCCCGGCATACCTGGGATTCCTGGCGCGCAAAAACAGGCACCATACCCACAAGGTCCGTATGGTGGAAACTGCTGAGTACCCTGCATGCGCAGAGGGGACAACGCTTTTTTATTTTTCTAGAGCTATTGATATGTTGACTTAACCACTGCTTCTATTGTAGGTTGGGAGCGATTTAATTTATCAAACTTTCTTCTAATTACACCTTATGATTTCCGAAAAATACACTCCTTTCAGCCAGAAACATTTGTTGACTGGGACAAATAGTGAAGTAGATGCAAATGAACTAACCATGTTTGGAGTTGTTTTTCCGCTGCTGTTGTTGTTGGCTGCATAGCACAAGGCGATCAGGGTTGAAATCAGCAAACACAACATGATGGTCGGTGAAATTTTCGAATGTGATTAACACGTCGTTTGATATCTTCTGATCTGTAAGAAATACGAACATTTACACGGTAAATATTGACGATAGAAAAAGGCAGGATAGGATACTCGTTGACGTTTCATAAGATTTGTGGTATTTTTTTGTTACTATTGATTGATTTCTTGCACTGGCAAAGTTCCTACGTTGTTCCTGTTGGTAACAGAGCGTTCTTTGTCTCTAATGAACGCGTTTCACGTACAAAGTCTACAAACACATTTTGAACATGGTTGCCTGTTAAATGCAATCCTCTCACAGTTAACCAAGTATAGTTGCTACAGTTCCTACCTTGTTCCTGTTGTTATCAACCGAAGGAAAATGATGCGTCAGCGAAGTAACAACTTTTATTCTCTCTACAATGAGCGAGTTTCACGTAGAAACATGTCTTGCTCATGGTTACTTGTAAAATAAAAGAATAATACCAGCAGTGTTATTGGCTGGATCAGGTCTAAATCCACCAATGACGGGCTCTTTCATTTTATGTTTGCTTTTCTTTGTTTTCATGATAAACGCGTTTATACACGTTTGAGGTTTGATTACGCAGAGAAACTAAAAATAAGTCGAGCAGCCTTATTGGTTGGATTAATTCTCAATCGACCAATGAAATGGGCCCTTATATTAAATTTGCTTTTCTTCAAGGTAATTAGTGACTTGGAAGGACAATTTGCAAATTTAGCATTAGGAAGAAGAGGAATGAAAAAAATCTACTCGTTGGAATTCACTTTCAAACTGACTTTGATACAAAAACACCCCTTGTTAAAGAACAATGTTAATGAGTGTGGACAAAGAAAACGTTGACGTCATTTTTAGACTTCAAACTTTTTGGATTTTTATTGACGCTCTTGCGAATATCATAATTATCTCAGTTTTAATAAATTTCGAAATCTCGTAGTTTTGCTTGGGCCTCCCATTAATCTTTTAAATTTTATTTGTCGATTTTCCTTGAAGTTCATCGTAATGTTGCTCAGTTTTAAATTATAGATCATGGCGAGGTCCTTTACTTCTACAAATAATAAAACTTTGTGATTTTCGAAACTACATTCAATTCTAGACATTCGATTTTGATAAAAAGCTCTTAATTTAATAAGTATCGATAAAGAACTTTTCGAATTGAATTTTTCATGTCTTTGGTTTGGTTTTTTCTTTTCACTCAACAAGGCTAAAGGAAAATTTTACCTTAGTAATTTCAACTTATGTTGGTGACAAAAACAACGACAGAAACAGTTCATTTTAAAAATAGCATCTTCATGTAAACGACAAGTTCTTAGCTTGTCTCAAAACGAAGATATGATGTTTTTGAAATGGTTAAAAGTTAAGTTGTTGAACTGCATGAGAAGTAATTTAGATGAAGGGGAGACTCTCTGTAAAATGGATTTATTTTTCCGTTCTTAAGTGTTTCCCAAAATTGAGAAAAGTATTTCGTTAATTAATTGAACTGCAGACGCATTTTTGGCGATCAAACTGCTAAACTCTGAACTCAGTCGAATGAGAAAACCAAAATTTTTACCTTTTAAGTAATTCAGCGTAACAGCAAAGACTAACAGGTTGAAACGAAAAGAAAAGCGTGTGTAAGATGTAATTTAAAAACGAGAAAACAAAAATATGTCGAACTAAAATGAAAACTTACATTTTCAGTTTCTTGGATCGTTATTCAGACTAAGCCGCACGAGTTACTTGACTTACTTATCAGAACAAGTTTTTTGAGAGGTAAATTCTAACACGTAATGCTATTTGGTCAGGACGCTTTGTTTTTTGTTTAGACACGGATTTGTTCAATAGAATGAAGCCTTCCATTCTTGATTTGTTTGCCAAGTTTCGTTTCCTCACTGCTAATGAAATGATCATATTATACGCGAAATTCTGAACAAAGCCGTGGTCTTTAGGTCCCTTGCAATAAAATATATCACTGCCTCTTTTCTTTAAAAAAATTGTCAGTCTCAAAAAAACCAGGCCTGAAAACAAGTTGAGAATAAGACCCAGCTAAAAAACAAGGTTTAGCCTTTTCAATTCCTTGTAATATGCTTCACGTATTTCTTAAGATTTTTGATATAACCAAAAAGAAACGATTGTAAAACTATAGCCGTCAAGAACAAAAGCATAACAAAATTAAAAAATATCATGTCTCAGGAAACAGGGTCTAATATCTATCCACTGATCTCATTCTGTGGAAATCATTCGCATTGGATTCTACTGCTTTCTAAGCAAAGGGAAACTAAGCCTAGAGTGTTATTTTTCGAGTCTCGAATTTAGTTTATTTAGTTTGTTATTTAGAATACTCAAAAGAAAGCTTCTTGACACATTTTGGTCGTAAATGTATTTTCAGGGCACCAAAAAACTGAGCAGTTCTTTTCCGAGAGTTTGTCATCTTGAATTTAATGATGTAGTCGTGTTTTGTAAGTGATCTGATTTTAAGGCTTGTGAAAACATTTCATTCTTAATAACAAGAATTGATTTACTGTGAGCATATGACCAATTATTTAGTTTCTCTCCATTAGTTTTAGACGAGCGGAACATTTAAAACAATTTCTATCTTCACTAAAACCAAAGAGGCATTTTAGTGGCAGCATCTGAACATTGAATGCAGGTAAACATATCTAAATCAATTACCTTTGAAGTAAGACAGGGTTTCACTTGGTTGTTTGGGCAGAAACAGCAAAAAACTGAAATGCAGAGAATAAAAAGAGTGAAGTTTAATAACAAAACGAGCAAAGGACTGAAACAGATAACCAGAACCGAATGAAAGCTTACATGTCAGCTTCTTGAATGCTTGAGGTATGGCTAAATACAAAAGTGGAGCTAAGTGCAAAAATTTTTCTCCCTTCTTTATTTAGAGAAGTTCTCGTTATAACAAGTTTGTGACGCAATGTAGAAAATATGTAAAAATTCAAGGTTTATTCGTACGCGCAGTGTTATTCGCTGAAACATCATGTTCAGTTTTGGAAGGTCCAATGGGATGATGCCTTCTATTTTTGATATTTTTTGATGACATTTTGCTTTGTTAGCGATGGTCCACGTGCATTCTTCTGTCTTCCTAGGGCGAAAAACAATACAAATCATTGCCCTCAAGTTTAGACGATTTTAAAAAAATTGTTTTGAAAACTTGAGCGTAGAAATGGTATTCAGTAACTGAAACACTGGTGCTTGAGTTAGTATTTACTAAGTATTTATACTTTAATATACCAATATAATATACACCACTAGGGCAGACGTTTGACTTAAAGATAGTAAATACTCTATGTAATGTGATGCTTTTTAAACTCTTTCATGTCTTCTGAAATGGCAGGAATATTTTTTAAATTATAGAATGGTAATGGCTGCCCGTCAGTCCATGTATATCGAAATCTCCGAGCCTTTAATCATCCCATATTGATTTATGTATGTTTGGCATCAAACCTACCAAAATTCTTTGTTTTTCAACGACGATGTCATTTTCACGCAAATCTGGATCAAGTATAGCTATAGCCTGCAAGTTTCTAGAAGGTCCAAAAGCTTGATGACCTCGTCAGCTGCTTTGTAATATGTGATGGAATAACTTGAACGTTTTCGACCTCACTAGTCACAGAGTAAATTTTTCAAGTTGGCATGATTGTTTCGATTTATATTGCTGTGTTTAAGCCAAAGAAATTGTAAACAGTTCGTGTTACTGTTTGCATTGTTTAATTTAGATTTGCTAAAACTCAAGAGTAGAATTATGGGGAATGGACATTCCACTTAGAGAGCCCTGCGAAAACGAACTCTCGTGAAAAGTAAGACCTCTTTCCAAAGGACAACTTGATTTTTAAATCGAAATTATTGTTATCAAAATAAGGAAAGGTCACCACCTTGTGTGCAAAAATCTGAATATTTAATTCGCTGTCTACGGAACAAACTCTACCGGCTACAACTTTCTATCTTCGACTTACAAAAAGTAATTTTACGATAAAAATGTTTTTCAGATGAAAGGTTTTTCTAGTCATAAGGAACGTGATGAATTCTTTAGAGGGCTGCTGGTTAATCACCAGTATCAAGAAAACAGTCATAAAGATTAAAACTTTGATTGTGCATAATTATTCACTGCTTATTAATAATATTTGTCAGACCTTTTTATTAATTATATAAGTCACATTCGCTTATTGAAAGAAACAAGTATCGAAATCCAAAGAAAGAACGTTAAAACCTGTATGAGGACCTTTTGAAGCGGAAAAAGCAAATTTATCATCAAAGCCCACGCTATACCCTGAATATTTTCAATTACATTTTTCCGCAAATGCGTAATTTCGATGCAGAGGTAGTTGAAGAGGGCAAGGCGACAGTACCAAAATAAAACTCCTCTTCTAGAAAGTGCTTAGTTAAAAACGGCATCATGATGTGTTTGATATTAAATTTTACGGACATTTCAGTTTGCTTAGCTATGTTGCATCTAACGCTCATATGACTGGGTTTGTCTTGCTACTGAATGTCAAGAACATACACACAACCTGTTTAGATTGGAGAAATTTAGGCGGCCGACTTTAGAGTTCGCTCTAAATTCATTCTTCTTACTGTTGGTTCAATTTTTGTTTCTAACGATGATCAGGTGCTTGGTGAATGCTGTGTAAGCAGATGTTCTTACCTGCGAAAACATGTTCGGCCAGTGTCCATATCTTGAAAAGAACTGCTGGCGATTAGTTCATTAGTGATCCTCTGGGCTGTTTCATTTTGGTTGGTTTTAAAACTTGTCGTTCGCGAACCAAATCTTTGTCAGGTTCATTTCTCATTCCTAGAAAAGCAAATACAGTCCACGCGCCATAACATCTTTTCGTTCGCTTTTCGGATTTGCTCCTGGTCGATTGCCAACGTTAACATGGAAACATTCATTAAGTATAACGCAGTGAAAAATCAGTTATAATTTTTGAAGAAAACGAGGAAAATATTGCCCGGAAAATTGTTCGGTTTGCAAAATATTTATGACGCAAGGTTCATGTTCCTTCCAGTTCTTTATTTACCATTGTCCATTGTTTTTAATAGTTCATTACTGACATTTCTGTCAAACATGTCTAAGAAAGTTCCTCTTTATATCCAATGAAATAGGTTAGCTTCGTTTCTATGTGCTTTCTCAACGCCAAACGTCAAGTTATGTTCAAATCAAAATTAGTGATTCAATGATTAACAATGAAGTTAGTTTACTGCACTGATTTCCTTGTCGTTCACTAATTCAACATTATTTATTTCGATGTTTAAGTCCTTTAATATATTCGTTTGATGTCATACGCGCTTTTGAACTGTTTTAATGACCAAGATAAATTAAACTCCATCTTCAGTCAGTAAAGAACATCAATATCTAGATCAGTTTGTATTTTTAATCGAAATACGGTCGAGTGATAACTGTGCACAAGTCGACCGTTGATGTTTAGTCGCTGAGTCATGAGACTCACTACGAAGGGAAGAAGTTGTAAAGTCGAGCTACTTCAGCGACGATGAGTAACGTAAAGAACCCTGGAAACGCTAATATAGAAAGGACTTCGCGAAAGTCTATTTTCAGGCGATTATCACGCGATTTACTGACTCTGTTCCTCTCTCTCAGTTAGCTTCATTCCCAGTCCCATCGCTTTCTTAATGTCTCACTCTTACAGCCCTCACCTTCCCCTCCATCTGTTAGCTTAACTCCTACTCCCTTGGTTTATTTTTTGTCTCACTGATGCAGTATTACCCTCACCCTCTCTTAACAGCCCCGACCCAATTCCCCTAAGTTTCTTCTTGTCTCGTTCCAGCTCTTCGCCAAGTCCAATTGTCTCGCCCTAGATTCGCTCGCCCTTCCTCCGGTGTAGTCTCGTCCCATTCTCTTAGCTTACTGTTTGTCTCGTCCCACTTCCCTCTCTGCTTTCTGTTCCCCCTTCTCTTCTCACTTAATTCTATTGACTTCATTTTTGTCTCGTCCCAATTCTCTCACCCTTTCGTCCCATTGTAGTCTCGTCTCATTCTCTTTGCTTCCTTTTTGTCTCGCCCCAATTCCCTCGCCGTCTCGTCCCATTATAGCCTTGCCCCATTCTCTTGGCTTCCTTTTTGTTTCGCCCCCATTCCCTAAGCCACATCTACCCCTGATAGCCCCTTCCCCTTTCTTTTGGCTTACAGTTTGTCCCGCCGTAATTTTCATGGTGTATCCTTGCACTCTGTACGGGGTTTCGCTCAAGTGAGCAAGACCCAGAAGGCATAAACTGCAGAAAACTTAGATATAACAGTTTTAGATCATGGAAAGCTGTGGTCGGTTTGTTTTTTTTCTTTTTTACTTTGACGCGTGACAGCTCGTGGGATCAGGTTTTAAAGGCGACGAATTAGTCGGAAATTTTGCTTTAATTTTCTTGATTAACATTTCAAAACTCTTAGATTTCTGGTAATTTGTCAGGATTCCTCAAAATAGACCGTTTTTGATATTTTAAGATTCAGCTTGGCAGTGAGGCTTTAAAGACACAAACAAAGGGAATTGAATGACAATGTTTATTCATTTCTTTTGTTTGTGTCCTCTGGGCCTCACTACCAAGGTGAATTTTAATGCATCGAAAATGGCCTGTTACCTTAACATGGGTTGGGAGTTACGTTATTTTAAAGGGCCTCATGCCCTCTCGGATACTCATCATCCATTTTCCTCGACCAATAAATGGCGAGAATTCTACTAGTCATTATGTTTTAAAACAAATGAAATTACCACACAATTAGTGTACAGCGGAAAATCTGTGAATGTGATTGGTTCTTCCGCTGCTGTGTATCGGCTGAGAGAACAAAGTCACCACATTGCTCATCAAACGAGATTTTTTATCGCTGCTTTTTTCGTGCGCCCAAAATTTGATTTTATTTGTGACGAATGGAATAACGCATGTTTTCGACCGCGGCCAACGCAGGTCATGATTTCAAGTTTGAATATTGGTCTTTCTCTCTAACTGAGCTCTATGCCCAGACACAATAAGGTGTTGTTAAATAGGGAAATTTTCCAATCAAAAGGCGTTAATTATCTATCAAGCGTATGTTGGTTATGCTTATGCGCTGGTGAAAGCAAGCCTCAGGCCTTAATGATTGCTAAGAACTGAACGAACACAATCATTCTACTTTTCTTGTCCTCTCCACCATGCGTGGAATAAATACAAGCGTCAAAATAAAGAAAGATAACTTTTCGCTCTCCTGAGAGGGTCTGGTTTAACTGGCAGCTGAGAATTATTTAAAAATTTGAGCTGAGAAAAAGATGAGTTTTGTAACTGATAGCAGAGATCTAGGATATTCAAAATTAACTGACAACTGACAATTGGGATAAAATTTAACTGATGATTAAGATTTTTACAGATTACGCCATCCGGACCCTCTTCAAGATTATGTTTTGTCCATGTAGTGATGGTTCCTGGTGTGAGAAAATAAAGTGTTTTGGTTCTTCTTCTGTATCATCTTACGCCGGCGCTTCTGTCACTGCCGTCCTCACTGACTCATGCTTATACTTATGATTATTTCGCTAGTAAAAGCTGGCCTAGAGGAAGCGAAAAAACAAAAAATGATGGTTTTTGTTTCTGACAAGATTGTTATGTTTTAAGGCGGAAACAATTCTAACCCCTTGACACAACTCAGAAATCCTCTCGGCTGGGCTCGACACCATAACTGAATCATCCCTCTTTCTAATCTAAGCCTACGAAAGTAAGAGTAACTGATATGACGAATTCTAAACCTCTTGTGCCCAAGCCACAATACGCAATCGAAAGAGATGTTGTGGAATTTCGGTACGTCTTTCCGTGAAGGTAAAAATGGATAGATGGAAATTTTAATAAATAAGTTTTAACAGGTGAAATACGACCTCTCACGTTCTCAATTTGGCCGACTCTCCTTATGTCAGTGTAACTGAGGGATTTTAAATTCTCATCTTTTAAAGTGCAGATCGTTCTGTGCTTGCCATTCTAGAATTGACTTCAATGGTCTTCAATGTTGAGTTCTGACTCCCATTTTTCTCCAATATATATCCAGATTCGGATAGTTTCATGACCCAAACAAACAAAACCGGTTACTGCAACTTCAGATCACACACTTCATCAGGTAGTCGTGGGTATTCAATTCCCTTTTCTTTATTTGCATATCCCTTCACCAGCAAACTGAAAGATAAACTATGTGCTCTCCTTTGTTCATGAAAGCGACTTTGTTTCTTAAAATGCCTGATTTACAAGATTATTACATTACATCAAAACTTGGATCAAAGTGCTTGTTTATCAATCACGCCTACAAAACCATTTTTAAATCCGTTTCGGAGATTTCATGATGATAACTCAATTGAAAGTTAGCTGCAAGGCGTCTCAGTGAAGCTCTAACCCTCCTACGAACAAAGCTTTATAATATGCTTTCCTTCAAGCCTGTGGAGGTGGTACTTCTTCCACGTAGATCCGGGACACTGAGCTCCAACCCGTGTGCGCGTCAGCCGATCCGTAACCAGTACAGTTACCGACCCAGAATCCCACGCGCACAGTGCCCTTCTGGACTTTTTCACACACGCCTTCGATTTGCCGGACGCGGTGTAAATCTTTCTTGCCTCCATTTCCATGTATCATGTAGACTACACCATCAATCGCCGCCGGGGCAAAGCACTCGGCACCATTGAAAGTGAAATACCATCGCCTGCAGCAATTATGGCAGTTATGGATTCGAAGAGGACCACTCCAGAAGACACGAAGAGCTGTATTGTCTGCCTTTTTCTTAAAAATACAATCCTAAAAGGAATAAAAAGATCCACTCTTAGGAACCCCTCCCCAGAAATATTTTTTTAGCTCAGTAAATAGCAGACGCCTAAGAATTGATCACAGTGATAAGCAATGTTAACAAATGTTGTCTGCAAGAAACTTTCGTTTGCTGGCTAGTTTTCCCTAGTTTTATGATAAGTTTAACGTAATTTTCGAAACTGCGTTCAATGCCAGTGCGATTTTAATGAAAAGCTCTTAAAGTGCCACTATGATCAAATTCTCCATATCCATTTTTTTACATTTTCGCACATAATAGGTCTTTCCTAGATTTTTTGCCAAATTTCAGTCTATTACGAACATTAGAACTCATGTCGTTTGGACCTTTCTTTCCGAGAATTTACGGCCACCGTTAATTTTCCTTGTTCCAAGTCTTGGTTGAGAATTTGAGAAAATGACGTCATTTTCTCAAAAATACCACACGGGTTGAAATTATAATAGCAATTAGCACAGCAATTCGCAAAAAGAATAACAAAAACTTTGGCTCATATATTCGTGCAATTTTTTACAATAATTGTTATCATAATTTCAACCCGTGCGCTATTTTTGAGAAAATGACGTCATTTTCTCAAATTTTCAACCAAGACTTGGAACAAGGAAAATTAATGACGGCCGTAAATTCTCGGAAATTAAGGTCCAAAAACCACGAGTTTTAATGTTCGTAGAAAATTGAAATTTGGCAAGATATCTAGGAAAGACCTAATGTGTACGAAAATGTAAAGAAATGGATAT
>Ga0126339_10002559_pt1 | contig 13081 bp, 8 predicted proteins | sample OrbTmetagenome_2_FD_92532 | JGI IMG/M metagenome (GOLD analysis project Ga0126339, IMG submission 92532) | Coral microbial communities from Petempiche,Puerto Morelos, Mexico - Orbicella T R C metagenome | ecosystem: Host-associated > Invertebrates > Cnidaria > Coral | place: Petempiche,Puerto... | reverse complement strand
TAATAAAAAAAATATATATATAAATATATATATATATATATATATATATATATATATATATATATATATATATATATATATATATATATATATATATATATATATATATATAATAATCGATGTTGTTCTTGAATGAATTAAGAAAAGCATTGTTTTTGAACATTGTTAAATAGTAGCCAATAGTGCCGGAACGATTTGTAGATTTAAAAATAGGTTAGATTTGTGGCATAACAATTTACAACTAGATTAAATACAATTAATTTTTTCCCGCTATGGGCTACTGAATTCTCTATTTTACCATGAAAGAAATCGTGAGAAAAATGAACAGTTTTGAGCTGAAAAAAATGAAAATAAGCAAACAATAAACTTGAAAAGCAGTGATAGATTGATATGATTAATTTGAGTATATAGTAATGCTTTTTTCCATCCTCTATGTAATGTCTCCTTGAATCTAACTTCGTGAAGAGGCAGTGTCCAGGATCCAGCAAACGAAGCGTGGTGTATTACTGAACCTTCGAGGTGTGAAGATCTGTGAGAATTCTTGTCAAATAAGAAAATTATTGCCACTTTTTGAAACTAAATATGTTTTAATGTACCTAGTTGTATAAAAGAAAAACGATAATTGTCATATATGTAGCAAACTATTTTGATATAGGAAAAATAAAGCTTATTTAGCACAGTGCTGTTTATGTCTTATTTAGTGCTTACTGATGCGTGCAGCGAGATACCGGGTTTATGTTTCGGGAACGTTTTGTTGCCGACATGGACAGAATTGAAAAAAATCTATACCATTTCCTACGACACAAGCACGCAAATTTTTGTTTTGTAGATATAAAAACATCTCTACAATGATACCTTTTTGTGATATTAATCGCGATTCACATAACAGCAGTGGTGCTTACATATACAAGTGTCACTTTCCAGTGCGGTCACTTTTGGCTTAGTCGGTTTAAATAGTAGCAAAGCACTTTTCGGCTAGCTCGCATCTCGTGAATGGTTTCTATCTTCCATTACTTCACGTGCAGGGAGTTGTATTGATTCTTCGATGATTCAAGGGTTCCGTGGCTCAACACTCAATTCGATGTCGATCCTTCGACGCTTTTAAACTATGCATATTTTTTCGTCTCTTCTGAAGTCAGATCACGCAACACCCCTTCTTAATTTTTTCCCTGAACCTTATGCCCAAATTTGGTGCTTTCTTTGCCTCTGTAAATTTTAGCCTGTAGAAAAGGCCCTGAACATGCCACCTGACTTTTGAGATGATAGATGGCCAACCAGGCGCCGAACTGGCGATAATTATTTCATATCCAACAAAGCGCGAGTGGGCCCCCAAAATGTAAAAAACTAACATAAAATATATATAAAACGCCCCAGGGAATTGCGGGTACGCTTATAATGCAGTATTTGTAGAGCATGGTATAATGGCTCCGCATCATGAAAAGGACATTTTTACACTGCACAGTGGACTAAAGGTATTAAATAAGCAACCTTTGGTTAGCAGCCTTGCAATTGCTCGCATTGCACTTACAACGTTCAGATTTCGAGCAAAAAGAAAGTATTCAAAATGCTGTCAGGGCCTGGGCATCAACGGAGTTAGCACCATAGTATGCTCCGAGGTTATTTAACAATCCGTAGTAGTAGAGATTTGCTTATCAATTTCACAGTAAACCATTGTGATAAAAAGAAAAATGTTTAAACAATTTGGGTTTAAAATTAATGACATTTCCATTATCAAGTCAACTGAGTGAATAAAATGGGTTACAAACACGAATTCAAAGAAAACAATAGGTTCAAGTTTGATTGTTTAGTTTTGAGATGCTTTTCATTAATGAAGGAACTGAACCGCGTGTTAAAGACTCTGCGTGCAAATATTTTCCAGTATTATATATTTTTACCATTTTTAACCACTGTTTTCTTTTATCTAGTGTCTCAGGAATAGTGTCTTACGAATTCTTAGTTTACCTTTAATTCGGCTGGTACGTTTGAGACCATAAAGTCGCAGGGACCAATGACCACTTTTAATGCTTTCAGCTGAATTCTGCCAGTACCACTGACACAGCAAACAACAAGTGTCAGGTCTAGTCCACAGACCTTCTGAAGACCTACATTACAATCAATCAGTTTATTTTTTTTTATTTCACACTGACGTTTGCAAATGCATGTGTCTAAGACTCTATGATCAACAAGAATTTTTTCCTCCATAGAATATCCCTGCAGTTTATTTCTAAGTGTCCTGCTACATTACATGTATGTCTAATAAAGCAGGCTGGTACAAATTTCAGAAAGGGACAAATTTTTCAAGTGCCTTTCGACTGTAACTTCTGCTATTGTCAGTTAAAATGTGGATTAAAACTGAATAATATTATTATGTTATTAGCCATTTCAACAGAGGTCAGACAACAAAGACTAGTGATCATAACAGAAGCCTACAGCTGCTGTCTTGGCCAAAAAAAAAATGTTTGAGGGTCAAAGCATGTGGAAAAATGGCAAGAGATTTCACTTATGTAGCTTTACAGCTAGCACAAGATTCACTTGGGGAAGAATAATTGACTACATTCCTCGCATTGACATCTCTTGGCATTGCTAAATATATGTTGTCCTGTTGGGTTTTGACCACGTGAAGACTCTAATCTTTTAGTTCATTCTGCCCTCTAAATTACCTCCTAAATTTCTCAATTAGTTTTAACTAAATTTTTGCTTTGCCTGTTTTGACATCACTGGCCTAAGAATCAGATCATTTTGTGTAAACAGTCTGCTAATTTGCTAATAATAAGAGAAAATAGATTCAAAGAAACCTTTAAGCCACATAAACATATGAACCTCTACACTATTAATTAACCACTTTCTGCGTGCTTTAGATGAACACTTTTAACATCAATATGTGACTATATATGACAAACAATATACGGCAAAAGATAATCACATGGGTATACTAAGAATTCATTACACATGTATGTTTTTTTAAAGTTCTCACAAGAAATACCTTCATAGCAAAAGGTGCAATTTGGAAAACTTTGAAAACACAGGGGAAATTAATTCTTTATTGTACAACCAAACATCGGGATTACAAATGTATGTTTATCACACACGGGGTAAACTTTCACACAAGCGAGAATTTCCGAGGACTCTCATTTATGTGTCAGCAAACTAGGCTGGAATGCTTACTACTGTAATAGACCTTTTTAGCTGGGATGGTTTGTTGCCCCATTTCAGACCATGTGACGACATTCTGGAAAATTCTTGCTCTCAAATTTTCACATAGTCACATGTATATGAATGATAATTTTTTTAGATGAATACCACCTGGTCTGTATTCAGAACACAAACCACCCAAGCTAAAAACTTCTCATAAATTAAAATCATACTAATAACATATTACCATATATGTCAAGTGCAATTCAATGAGAACAAAACTTACAAATGTACCTGAATGCTAACATTCTCCCCATTTGAGTTCATAGAGAGATTAAGCACAACATTACGTCAAACGGCAAAAATGAAACTTTTGATGTCTGTCTTCAACTGTCTGTACAGTAGAGTGAAAATATTTGTATTTGCGGTAAATTGCAGGATAAATTTTTCTATTTTTGTGTGATTTAGTTAGGGATTAGAAGAAAAGAACATGAATTCAGAGGTAATCTTTGACGTTTGCCATCTGCCGTAAACGTCATGCTTAAACTCTTTAATATGCAATGTAGAAGCTTGTTGCTTCAAGAAAATCTAATCTTTGTCAAGAAGAAGACAACTGTTCCACACTAAGAACTTGACTTGTGGCAAACCTAATGAAAATCTGAATTTCTAGATACATGTAGGCAAGCAAAGATTAACAAATGAACTTACAGAGCAACACCTATCATTGGATTTGACCATTCATAATTTCACAGCAATGAGTGATTTAGATTCAGTAGGTCCAAGTGGTGTCTAAATTCACTGATGCCAGCTAAGAAAAGTTTCTTGGCACCATGAATTTTGTCATCCAAACTAGACGACTCAAAGCTTTTAGGCCATTATGAGCAATTTTAGATCACATAAAACAAAACACCATTTTTTCATCTTTCACCAATTTTCCATCATATTTTAGGTAATAACTGCATTTTAGTCAAAATTACCTCAACACCTTAGCTTAGAAAATGTATGTTCAGTCAATCAGACATGAGTGATTACACTCTCAACAAATGAGAGCAAAACACTTTTACAAAAATGACCTTGCTCAAAGAAATTCCTTCTACCTAAACCAAGTACCATAGAGTAATCATGCCCTCTATGAGTAGCAAACAGCCTTTTTTTTCCCAACAAAAATAACCCAAATAGGTACTAAGAAACTACAAAAAATAAAAAGAGTATTGCCTTTACCTCTTCCTTACGTAGTTTCTCAGCTACACAAAACTCTGATTCAATTTTTTAAAATCCAAATCAAACTATGGCCATTGGTAATATGATCACCGCCTTAATATGGTGGAGGTGCAAATTTATTGGCAGTATCTTCCCCGGGAGCACTGTCAGCTGCCTCCTCAGAGAATGGTTTAGCTTGGTATGGATCTCCTTGCCCTTGAGAGGTGGGAAATGAAGCATAAGGTGATGAGTATGAATCACCTGATAGATTATCCCTAGAATATTCAAACTCTGTCAAAAGGCGACGATACTTGGTGAATGCCATAACACTCAGACCAGCCTGAAAATACACACAATGGGCAAATTAGAACAAGTTTTCTTAAGTACACATTTACGCAGTACTTAGTACAGTGTAGATCACAGATGACATCAAAAATGAGAACAAAAACGTGGTACACAAACCATTAGGCAAGTGTGTCACTGATGTTCTTACCACATTTTGACAACTTCTGTGATTTATTACTGAACAGTTGTATGGCAACGTGGGATTCATCTGTTTTATGTAATAGAGATATATAGGCATGATATATACGTCTGTGCTCCAAAGGATCATAAGTGAGGCATTTTCCTCAGTCATTTTTTGCATGACCCCAATGCTGTGTTTAAGTGTAGTGATCATGAATACCCTAAATACCTACGAAGAGAAGTTAACCTGATGAGCACTGCCTCAGTCAAATTTTTTCCAGCTACAGCCCTGAAGAACCAATCAAAATGCAAGAATGATTTGACTTTTTATGTGATGGCTACAAAAGAAACACCCTGAATGGAAGCATGCACTAAGTGCCATAGTTCTATGACTTGATTGAAACACAAAAGTAGCATAAGCTGCTACTGCCCCTTTCAACAGAGGTTTTGTATTTTGCTGCTAACAGTCTTCTTAATAGACAAATTCTAAGGGGAATGCATGGAATATGTGGTGTGACTGCAGTCTGACAGAGATTGTTATAGGACTGGTGCTTTGTGCTTAAATGTGCATGAGGTCTTAACTTCTGGAGACTAAATTAAAAGCTTAAAATAAAGGTGTTTGGGATATGACTTTATCATTATTATGATTATAATTAAATGTGAACCTGCACTTCTCAACGAAAAATCTGAATTGCTTTAGACCACGACTTCCTTAACCCTGGACTACATGTATACTCCTTTTGGATTTTGAAACTGAGTTAAAGCGAAGAATGAACCATATGCAAGTCATTATATGTACATGTACATAATTTGGCACATTAAAACAATAATTCAGCTTGCATTAATAGATATACCTTCCTGTTCTTAATATTCATACAAAGTGGAGATTTATCCACAAGCTTACCCATACAATAATGGAGAAAAATGAGAAGGCAATAGCTGCTTGGCAATTGTTAATCTCCATTGTAACATAAGTATGCTTGCTTGTCTTTCTCCACATGTCCGCAAGATAACAGAAACCAATAAACCACAGGAAGCACCACAATGCAGAAAATGCTAGGTCACCCAGAGTGATGTATTTCTTTGTATCAGGGTCGTTGATGGTATCAAATTGTACGTCAATGGCAAGGAATGCAATACAGCCCAGGAACGCAATAACACCAATACCAACACCATAATGACATGCACCTGCTTTCTTATTAAACAAGCAAATGCCATTATCTTCGTCATAACCACCAGCTGAAATGCAGCCAAACACAACTATGGCAAAGAGCTAAAATACAAAACAACAACAACTTAATAAATGCACAAGAAGAAATATTCTATACTTAGTAAATACATAATAAGAAATGAGATATCAAAGCAGAGTCAATGTTTTTAGCGATCACAAGCTTTCAGCGCTGTCACAGCATCTTTCTCCAGTGAATATGTTCACATATGAAAATGTTCATATTCACTTGAGAATGACAATGTGACAGCATGATTGCTAAAAACATTGACTCTGCTTGGTATCTCATTTCTTATTATGACTGTTACATATTTACTTGACAGTAAATATGTGTACATATTTTTGCAAATGAAGTGTTTTTATGGGAATTAAATTGAATTACTGAATTACAAATGAATCTTCACAAGCTTAAAAAGATATTAGTCACATACTTGTAGCAAAGAAATCTGAGGGATGTGGCCAAGGTGGTAATTTTGAAATCACATATGGTTTTCCATAAATAAATTCACTGTATGCAAAAACATTTTAGTTCATATCTACAAACATATACCATAGTATTCCGAAAGTAACAGCCCCCCAACTGTAAAATTAATTTTTTTACCTTCTTATTGAACCCCGAAAGTAACAGTTCCCCCAAAAGTAACAGCCCATCTGAAAGTAACAGCCCATCTGAAAGCAGCGGCCCTTTGAAGAAGTTGCTAAAAGAGAAACTCTCTGTTCTCAAGTGCAATGCAGTTGGAGCAGTCTGGCTGCAGGACAACTTGAAGAGTTATTTGTAATCTTATTTCAAACTTAACTGAATTTTTCTTGAAACTATGACTGATGACCTGTATTTGTCCGGCAGCAGAGTCAAATGATACACTGTAGTGTAATCAGTTGCATCGCAATATAATGCAATGTAATAGTTTAATTTCACCCTACAGTGACCTTTTTTGTTTATACAGTCTGCTTTGTGGGTAGTTAGGAACAAACATAAATGGAACTTTTAATTTCATGTGTTACGCTTCCGCTTTGTGTGAAATGTCTGTTACCGTACAAACGTTTTTTAACCATTTGAAAGTAACAGCTAACGGTAAGTAACCGATACCCGAAAGTAGCGGCCACTTTTGCCTGCTAAATCCGAAAGTAATGGGGGCCATTACTTTCAGAATTCTACGGTATGTACAATCCATAGCCGTGCCACAATCCTCAAATACTGGTAACTCATATTAAATAACACAGAGATTCAATCTTACTAATAGAAGTTATTTTACATCAAAATCCCAAGTTTCAACACAAATGCTTAACATTGTACTTAGCAATGGTTTTGCCCCATAATTTTTCAGTTGATAATTTGTAACCAATCCCAAGAGATTCAAATAACTAAGGGCTGATGAGTATGTTGGATGACACATAAAGAAGCTGATTAGAATAATAATTGTTCTTTAGTTAACGTCATCCAACATGGTGAATATGATGTCACTTGAAAAACCAAGAATATGGGAGTCTCTGTAATTAGATGTGAATTATACTTCTTTTTGTTTTGTGTACTAGTGCAAACTTACCAAAAACCTATAGGTTATTAATCAACTGAATTTTTGTTAGTGTTTTAAATGTAAGTAACCAGTCAATGGTGTCAGAATGGTAAAACATCCTTTTCAGAAAAAAGGTGAGCAGAAAATCAATGGCTTAAAAGGCAAACCCACTTTAAACCTCCAGCTAGGAATTGGAGGAATAAAAAACAATAAATAAATAAAAAAATAAAACCTCCAGCAGATAATAAAAAATATTATGGGTTACATGTCAATCAATATTTAAAATTAAAAAATAAAACATCTTTTTTTAATTATTACAAATGATTGCAAGACAATAAGCTGTTTCTTTTACCAAAGTGGAAAGACAAAACCCCCCAAAATACTCAACCATAAAAAAAGGACATTGTGGTCTTAAAATTGCTCATTTATAAGCTAGATGCAGTACTTCAGAAAATTGAAAACTGAAACATAGACTTCAAAACTTCAGAAAATGTTACGGCACGACAAATTTTGTTTATAAATGTTCATTTTTCATGACAACAATTGTCATAATTATTACTGTTCCACTAATCATGCAAATGCAACCGCTGTTAAAATTGAATTCAATTTTAAAAACTGTTAAAATTTATTTTTTTCAAAGGGTAGAAATATCCAAATTTTATTAATGACTTTAACAGGCACCTGGTAAAAAAAAGCATGAAAGAAACTGAAAGTCTTTGTATTTAAAAACAAATAAAATGTTTATCTAAATACAATTTTTAGCTACCATAGTTGTTGTCTTTTATTTTGTCTTTGTTAATATTTCATAGTTTAAGTTTTATAAGTGCCTTTGAATAAAAATTGACAAATTTACATCACCAAGATTTTAAGAGGGATGATTTAGTGCAAGAATCTGTTGAATGTGAGGGCAACTCACTTCTGTGTACATTCAAGATGGCAGACAAACTAGAACTTGCTTCTAAAATGAGACTATGGCATAAAACTGCACATGTCGCACAACAATTATCACAGTTTCCGTTAACACAACAGATTCTAGAGACAGATAGGGACTGCTCACTCTACTTTTGAATTACAGCACGCAGTTCTAGTCAAAATCCATCCTTGGAGACCAAGAGGCAGCTACGTCGGGATGACGCGATATTTTTGGGCAAAGATATTTTCGCGCAAAAGTTTAGTTTCACCCACAAATGTCTTCACCCAAAAATATTGCGTCGTCCTGACTAGCTGCCCCTCATTCTCCAAGGATGTTAAAAATTCATATCCAACTAAAGGGGTAGCATCAGGCTTCAACCCAAATAACCATTTTATTTGGCAGATTTAGGGAAATGTTTGAAAGATATTTTTTGGATATTTAACACATTTTTGTGGTTGATTCTTCATAGTTCTATTTTCTACTATGGTTTTTGGGTTGAAAAGAGGCGAAATTTTGATTACCTATTTTTTTTTCAGATCTTTGCACAATGTTTTGTACAATTTGTATGACTTGCTCACGCTTTCCGGGTTAAGGTTAGTCCCATTAAGTACATAATGTACGGTAGAGCAGAACATTTTATACACCCATGTTTCAACTGACTTGTAAGTTTTCCCTGAGCTGCACTGCAAGTGACCAAGGACAGTGTATAAACCTTCATGAGCGACATCTGGGTTCCAAGACAAAGTTCTTAGCTACCTTATTCATGAACTGCATGCATTACTCCAAGTTGTAGAAGCAAGTCCATACAGGGACAAGTCTGCGTTATCGAACGCAGACAAAGTGAAAAATTCCAAATGATAGTGCTAGCCCGATTAAGCACGATTTAGTTAAGTACTTACAATGGCAATAAACCTTAGAACTGTTTGTGGCTTTTGGAGAAACGTCGTAACCCTGTCCACGCTGTCGCCTTCCATTTTGTTTCGCTTCTTGTTTGATAAAGGGTGAGGGCTGGTTACCCAGTCCAGCTTTAGCGGGAGCGGGGGAGGGTCGGGGAAGGCTCACTCCAGTCACTCCAGAGAACCCAATCTTCCGGTTTCAGAAGACTTCCATTATAAATTTCTCCCAGCTATTTCAAGGAATTAGCTCGCTCGAAAATTATTTTATTTCTCAAATCGATATCTGGTGCCAGGGGAATGCCAGGGGTGCTTTTCATAACCAATTTAGTGCCCAGACTCTCCGGGAAAGATTCACAAGAGCCCTTCTGTTTTGCGCATGACGGACGGTGAGAAAGTGTAGGGTCTGAGGACGAGAATGATTCACAATAGCACTCAATCTCGTTCCCAGAATCTTCGTTCCCCATGACCAGCGGTCGGAAAACGTCGGGTAGGTTATGTCATGTATGGGGACATATATTGCACCGAAATATATGTTTTATATGTGCTTGATATGTTTGAGACGCTTGTCTTACTTGACATGCTTGACTTACTTGAGTTGAGGTGCTCTGCTCACTTGAGGTGCTTTCCTTACTTCAGGTGCTTTGCTTACATGAGGGAATACATGAGGTGCTTTGCCCACTTGAGGTTCCTGACGTACATGACGTATCTACCAAACGTCATTTTCCGACCGCTGGTCAAGGGGAACGAACACTCTGGGAACGAGATTGAATAGCACTGTCAATGGCCGCGGCTGCTACACCCACGACAAGCGATGTCGCTTCTAAGAAAATATCTACGTGTAAACCAGAGCTAGACTTTTCTGCTCCCTGGAAAATGAGTGACTTAGTACTCGTCGTAGAAGGCAAGCGATTTCACGTTCATCGTTGCATTTTATCGATGTGTTCTCCTGTTTTCGACGCTATGCTTTCGTTAGATTTCAAAGAGAAAAACGCAAAAGAAATTCCGCTTCCAGAAAAGAAGGCAGACGAAATAGAAGAACTGCTTCGTGCCATTTACCCTTACGTTGAACACCGTATTTGCGAAGAAAACAGTTTTTCGTTACTCGAACTTGCCTGTGAGTACCAGATGGACAGATTGAAAGCTCGTTGCGAGAAGTATTTCCTGTTCAAGAACATGACCAACGAAGAAGCGCTTGAATTTGTCGTTATGGCGCAAAGACTCCAACTTAGTGACGAGTTGATTCATAGATGTATGTCAAGATTTGTGAACCAGGAAACTAAGTGGGAAGTTCTTAAAAAAAACGACCTGTTTGCACAGCTGGAGCCAAAGTATTCTCAGCAACTGGTGGAGGAAAGAGTCAAGTACCTTGAAAGACGAGTGGATTCATGTAAGTCAACGATTAGAACTTTGGAAATGAAGAAGGGCGATAAGGATGATGATGATCATGCCCATTGCTCTTTCCGAAGGCATCTCATGTGGAGGAAAAGGTTAAGAGATCTTGACCATCCCCCTTTTGAGTAATCACTTTGTACAGGTCTGAAACGCACTCTTTTTTGCCTGATAACTCTCAGGTACATAATTGCCCTACTTATAATTAATGCTGTGTTTAGTCTAATTGAGCACTTTCCTGTGGTAACCAGATGTTTCGCCTGATAGCCAGTTTGCCTAATGTCATTTAGTCCCTTCCCCCAAACTGAAAGGTTGAAGTTGGACGTGTTAACTTCTTTCTTTAAACTAAATGAGTGAATAAGACAACGTTGTGGGCATAATGAAACAAAATTACATGAGTGTCTTTTTCTCGTTCTTTATCCACTGACCACGGAGGAACAGGATTTGGGTGAACCGGTAAAGAGCCATCAAAGTTCTTACATCATCAGGCATAAGAGGTGCTAAATTATAGAAAAACAGCTCATTTTGAATTTCAAAGTTGTGGCAGTGCTTGACATAAAGAAATGATCACGTTTGTCCAAAAAATATATAGTTATCCCATGATTTTTAGGCATTTGGGAAATTAAAGTAGTAGGAAGAGTATTAAATGTTTGTTTCAGCAGTACAGATTATCAGTAGCCTAGATAACCAAAATAGATTTCAGATGTTTACACTATTTTCTGGCCACCATATTGTCAGACCATGGAGGTGCACCAATATGGCAGTTCCATACTGGGCTCTGTAATTTGTGCAAAATATCTTGATTAATATCTGAAGTTTGGGATAACATACCTGTGGACTAAGACTTGGAGAAGTTTCTTCTTTATTTATCTCCTATTAGTATGTTATTATAGGACAGTGAAAACTATCTATAACCTGAATAACAATAGCACTCCAGTTGGTCCTATGGGAATTCAACCTGGTCATCAATCTGGGGTCAATTTAGTAAAGAAACTACACTTGTAGTGTTTACACGTGTAATTTACATGTGTTAAGTCTGGCTTGAAAATACAAATTAGAATTCAATATAAGTTTTTTCTACACTGGAATTAACACATGTATTGTGAGTCAGGATACAAGTGTAAACTAGAACTGTAGCCTTCAATTATTGCAAAATTCATTTGAATGCACATGAACTTGTACAAATACAAATTTTAATATCTCTGCTACCCTTTTAAAATCTGGGGGCGTATTTAAAATTCCAATAGATGGATGAAGGCGTCTGCAGGGAGACAAAACTTCTCTCAAAATTCCCTTCTATTTTCGAAGTTAAAAAGTTGTCTTTCCTTAAAATTCCTAGGTTGACGGAAAACTTGTTGTCTCAGGAGCTCATTGAGTTCCTCTTCACTAGAAGACGACATGTTTTGACACTCCAATATGTTTTCCAGAAGTTGTACTCAGTGGTTACAAGTGACATGTGACTTGTATTTTGTACTAGTGATTTACAAGTTGCACTCTTGTAAGAGTTTTATTGAATTTGATTCTTACCATCCTTTACACATGTAGCTCTGCACCTGCAGCTACAAGTCAGACACTTGTAACCTGGACTTGTGACAGTTTTTATTAAACCCATTTTCGTCTGCCCCTGTAAATACAATGGTCCAACTTGTAGAGTATAAGTGTAAAAGTTTTATTAAATTGACCCCTGGTTGTGCTACTATGATCAAATCTTTACCCCTTGAATATTTATGTTTATCACGTAGAATTCCACATAAGATGAAAAATGCTGTTTATGATTTGCAAATGTCTTCATTGGTTCTGGAGATATATGTCCATTTGAAAACGTGAAAAATATGCAAATGAGAGGACTGATGACATCAAACACTCAACCCACTACATCAAGAAGATAAGTAGAGCTAACTCAGTCAGTTTGCAGCAGAGACAATTGAAACTTGATAGGCTTATAGTTCTACAGGTAACACACCTACGGCTATAACAAGTTATGTTCCCATGGCAACTCACTCTTTTCCAGTCCCCTCCAACCTGATTTCAATATTTTAGTGATTTTCATCTTGAAAAACATTTTAAAAAGGCCATGGACTTGACCTAACGTTTTTTATGTTCACTGGATCATGTAGACGAGGCACCATTGGCAAGTATCAAAATGGAACACCAAAGGTGGCCCGAAAAGCCTTTAATATTGGGGAGGTCTGGAACCCAGTATGTTTCCATGGTAACAAAACTGTTAAGCTCATATTGTGGAGCACATCTAGTAGACTCTTACTGTGAAGAATCAAACATTTCTGATTCAAACTGTCTGAAATATCTTTTTTTGATCATATCTGATCAAAATTCGGTTGAGTTT
>Ga0126339_10002558_pt1 | contig 13084 bp, 9 predicted proteins | sample OrbTmetagenome_2_FD_92532 | JGI IMG/M metagenome (GOLD analysis project Ga0126339, IMG submission 92532) | Coral microbial communities from Petempiche,Puerto Morelos, Mexico - Orbicella T R C metagenome | ecosystem: Host-associated > Invertebrates > Cnidaria > Coral | place: Petempiche,Puerto... | reverse complement strand
AAAAAAAAGAAGAAAAAGGAGGGGGTAGGGAAAAAAAAAAAAAAAAGTAGTTTAAAAAAAAAAAAATAAAATAAATATTTTTTGTTTTACGGGGGAGGGGGGGGGGGGGGGGGGGGGGGGATAAAAATCCCACCTCCCAGTACAAATTGGTACAAATTTCGTTTGCCAGCCTACACATTTTGCCCAGATCTCAGTCCTATTCCCTTTGTTTTGGTTTCTGGTTCGATTCCCGGTCCAAGTGAGCCAAATTCCAAATTGCATTTTCCCAGTGAAAGAAGTAGGCAAATGCCAGTACAGTACGCGAATTCGAAAACAATAAAACTGGGGATGCGATAACTATAAACTGGACAACATACAAGAATTTTATTATGTTAAAATTGGTGACTTAAGCTTGTTTGAACCTCGGGTTTATTAATCAAATTATGGCTGATCGTATCTGTAATCTGGCAATTTGAGTTTCTCTCTTACAGTGGGAGAGACATGTAAAGATCAGTTACATACCTGGATTACACATCTGGATTCTCTTTTTTTTTAGGAATTCTTTCAATGATCAAATGCAGAGCTTAATTAATGTATTACAGTGACATCTATAGGACTAAGACTGGGGTAAATACTACGATATCATTTTTTAAAAACGCTAATTGTCGGTCAAATGTACAACTCTGAACCTCTTGTTCTAAATCGTTCGAGCTACTTTTATATTTTCTGTGATGTCAGCTAGCTCTTCTACGTTTACAACATCTTTGTTGTCCATGATGAACTCCGATGCCAATCTTAGCTTGTTGCTCACATAACTACACATCTCTTTTTCTTGGGCGGTGGGGGTGGCGGAGGTCTGTTTGCAATATCTTGGACTTGCCTTTGCAGCTCTGCTATCTGGCCATTTCTTTCATTCAGTGATCGCTGCATACTCTCCATGGCATCCCTCATTGATCTGTTCTGATTGGAGACATCTTGTCTCTCCCTTTGCAGCTCGTCCATATTTGCTCTCATCATGTTCTGCATTTGCTCTCTCTGAGCTTCCATGGCGGATCTCATCTGTTCCTCAAGGCGTCGCTTCTCTTCTTCTTGCTTCGCTTTTAAAAGTTCCAACTGACACGAAAAGGAAATAATTCGTTCAGAAATCTTTAGTGCGTTTTAATTTGTCTTTTTCAGATCACAAATCGACAAACATATCATTCTGAGAAATTAGTTAATCTAGGTATACGCTGTATCTGGCATAATCATGTATATATGGGTTATTGACCAAGTGTGAGATCAAGATGGCTGAATATTGGCCAAGTTCTTTTTTTGCGTGCGTATGGACCGAGACGGAGTCGAGGTCCATAAATTGCAAAAAAAGAACCAGGCAATATCCAGCCATCTTAACCAAATAAGCTTGGTTTCTCGCGGGACACAGCGGGTAGTCCCGAGCGGATCTTGCCCGCTCGGGTAGCCAATTACAGTGCAGGATTTGATTCATCTCGCCCACTTACGGAGCTAGCCACATAATAAATGGTGTTCTTTAAAGTTAAAGTGGAAGAAACATAAACAGGGTTCCAACCTCTCTCTCCTTCATTAGACGCTCCTCTTCCAAACGAGCTTTCTCCTCCTGTGAACGGCAGAGGCAAAGTATTCAATTTAATTTACCTTTAATTATGAGGGTAGTTCGTATCTACCCTAAACATTCACTTCAAAATTAGTCCTGACTGATTAATCTCCACTTCTAAAAAGACTCGATACAGACAAAAGCCAAACCGAAAAATAAAAAATGGCTGCGACACTAAATTTGCCTCCCGATCAAATGCAGTTTTGCACAACGGGCACATTGAATGTTTCAGTGAAAATAAAAGCCTCGAAAAGTACGGGCTAGGACAAAGTACAATGTTGGACACACTGAAAAAGCATTTAATTAAAATACCTCAACTCTTTTTCTCTGTTCCATCTCTTGTGCCCTAGCTTCCTTTTCGTATGCCAAGTTTTCATCAAAGTCTTTAAGTTGCTGCAAATGTTCCATGTGCTTCTCCATTTCAGCCTGTAGTTCCTACAATTCGTAGGACGGACAGAGAAATAAGATTATACTCCTCGCATGTGCATTTTCATTATCATATAATTCTCCTAACTAAAACGAGCTGTTGTTACTGGTAATTCCGTTAACAGCAGTCCGAGACATGGAAAAACATGAGGCACAGGACATGTGTCTATACGTCAACATGAAAGAACTATCATATGGCGGGTCGTGATGTTTTCTTTTAAAATCATGTTTTTTTAAGGTATTCGATCCGGTGTTCTTCTCATCCCTTTCACAATGTAATTGATGCGACATTCGAGAATCATGCATGCACAATTTCACCCAAAGGAACAGCCTGTTTTAGGCGTTCGATTAGATGGGGAGCGCCGCTCGCTTGGTTCCCCAACCAGCCAAACTCCTGGAACAGGCTAGGTTAGGAAAGGAATGTTTACCACCCTATTCAATCGAAACGATAGGTAAAGCCAGGTGACTCATCGGTGCCATCATTTTTGAGTTCCCCACGCCGTAACATCACATAACTGGAATATTTTTCTAGCCCTGGATCTACGGGATACTAGTACATTACAGCGATTTTTTTTTCTTGTCACGCATCAACTCAACATTGGGCATTTATATTCCTTTTGAAGAGAAGACCTGCGAAAAGTGTCTTGCCCAAGAACACAATTCAACCACCCTGGCGTTTATCGAAAGCCCATGGCGTACTGGTGAGAGAGTTTCCCTCCCGCCAATTTGGCCAGGAGCCTGATGTACGCTGAATGTGTTTTTGGTTCTCGCATTACTCCGAGGCTTTCTGTCAAGGTACTCTGGTTTTCTTTCCTCCTGGAAAACCACATTGCCAAAGTCTCAATTCGTCCCGGATCGTAGCCTGTTTTTCAGACGGTCAAGGCCGCTCGCAGCCACGCACTCCTTCTCCTTTAAGTGCGTGGCTGCGAGCGATCTGGACCGTCTAAGAATCAGGCTACCCGGAAAGAGGACCCGCATGGAACTAGCTAGGAGTGTGTCTCTTCTGGCGCTTGTAAGGTGTCATGAATCACTTACAGGGTGGAAATCAAGAAACACTTGTGCACAGACATCTTCAGCACCCTTAGCCTCCTCCTTAAATCCCAGCTCAATGGAACTGTAGCAAGCCATGATTTCCGCGAACGAAACTTTGGACCCCTCCTTTCCTCTGAGCTGTGCCAAAACTGGATCAAGATGGCGATGCTTCAGGCCACCCAACAACTGATGACAACTTTCCTTGGTCAGCTGTGTGTTCCTGTCTTGCCAGCTGTTCAAACCATTTTCCATGTAGGCCTGTGTTTGTGGTTTCAACAGCAGTTATCAATAATGGCACAATTTTAGCGACTGCTTCATTCCATTAATTCTGGATACATCCATGCATCCATCACCCACATGCATCGGAGCGTTGAATTGTATTTCTCAAACTCATCAACAATTCATCAAGTTAAATCAAAGAAAATCACAACCGTGAAGGAGGTTTATATACCCGGTCTTAATTAGCATAGATTTTGACGATTTTATTTCTCCGTTTTCTCCTTAGTTTTTGTTTGAATTCGATTGAGAAGATATATCAAACACTCGAGACAGTGTTTCATCGGATATCCAAACACCTCGAATCTCGTCAAAAATACTCCGCTGCGCGTCGTTTTGTCAACTCTCTTCTCAGTGTTTGGATATCCCGATGAAACACTGTCTCGAGTGTTTGATACATTACGTCGAAACTAATCCTTGGCAGTGAGTAATGACCCGTTTTAAAAACTACGGAAAATGAAGTCCTCGCGTTATCCATGATACTAATCCCTGAACCAATCACAATTTATAGCTACGCATAGCAACCAATGAGTTTGCTTCATTTTTTTACAGACATGTAGATTACGTCAAATTGCGTTTTTCGTGTTTTTCAAAGTGGGAAAAGGCCCGGCTTTCGAGTTATGTCGAAAGATTTTGAAATAAGTAATCGTTTTTGTATAGTTCGTTTCTTTATTACATAAAGATTCCATGTGGCCGTGCGTCTGTTCAGTGATACAACACAGATGACGTCAAAATGTGGTAAGAATATCAGTGACACACTCGGCCATCGCCTCGTGTGCTCCTTTTTCTGTTCTTACCACGTCTTGACGTCAGCTGTGATCTATAACCGAGTAGACCCACGGCAACATGAAATCTATTTGTTAAATTGATTTTGAAAAAATAAAACGAATATAAAGAAAGTAAATTGACGATTTTCTTACCGTTAACTCACTGAGGTAACTCTCAATATTTGCAGTTGAAATCCCGAACGTCTCCTCTTCAAACAGCTTCAGTGCCCTATCCAGCGCTATCGCCTGAGACTGTCGAATAACGTCCCTTTCGCAAGGTAACTTGCCCGCCATTTCTGACTCCATTGTCTTGTCATATGATTCTGTAGCAGCCGCTTTAACCTGGGTACATTTAGTGGAAACAAAGACGTCCCAGGCCTTTTGTACGTTAGGCACTGTCCCAGGTGTATTTAAAGCTGCGACGTAACTGGTTACCATTGTGGCAAGAGCTAATTTGGAAGGAAAATGAAAAGGAAAAAATTTCGTAAGAAGACTGACAGACTGACTGACTGGCTGACTGGCTGATTCACTGACTGACTGGCTGATTCACTGACTGACTGACTAACTGACTTTCTGACTGACTGACTGACTGACTGACTGACTGGCTCGCCGACTGACTCACTGAATGACTGACTAAATGAATGACCGACTGACAGACTGACTGACTGACTGACTGACTGACTAACAGACTGACTGACTGACTGACTGACTGACAGACAGACTGACTGACTGACTGACAGACAGAGACAGACAGACCGACAGACTGACTGACTGACTGACTGACTGACTGACTAACTGACTGACTGACTAACTGAAGGGTTGACTAATAGACTAACTGACTAACTGACTGACGGAAGGGTTGACTAACAGACTGACTGACTGGCTGATTCAATGACTGACTGACTAACTGACTGTCTGACTGACTGATTGACTCGCTGACTGACTGACTGACTGACTGACAGACTGACTGACTGACTGAGAGACTAAGAGACTGACAGACTGACAGACTGACTGGTCGACTAACTGACAGCCTGACTGACTAGCTCTGATTGACTGAGTAACTGACTGACTGACAGTTTCACTTATTGGCATACCTTCACCAGTTACAAACTCTCCCTCGTTGAGACAGTGCTTGGGAGTCAGTTTAGACCAAAGACGCAACTTAAACTCATCGACTCCACGTAGAAACGACTTGTTTATGTCATCCTGAACTTCATCTCTATTGAGGTTTAACACAACATCTGGGTCAGAAGATGGAGGTGGCAACTTAAAGGCATCAAACCCAGGAAAGTAACTCAAAATGCTCTCGGCAACTTCTTCGGCCTTATCGACTTTGGTCCCAGACGATGAGGCTTTGAATACCTGAGACAAATGTATAAAATAGCAAATTATCGTCCTGCAGCATCTTAAAAGACAGTGCATCGTGTACCGAACGGTTGTTTTCCGATTTTTTTTTATCTATTGGCAACTTTTTGACCGGTTTATATCTATCTTCCTTGGGCCTTGAGTAGCAATTTTATGTTGTAAGTGTGGGTTTATGTCATGGATGCAACTGCCTTCAAATTGCACGTAGCCTTGATTTTAGGGATAAAACTGCCGCAACACCTGAGAGCCGAAAGTACAACAGCTGGACAAGTTGTCAGCCGAGAAAATTTATAATGCAAAGTGTATGACACATTTTGCAAAAAATAAAAAAATTAAAAAATAAATAATTTTGAGCATTCTATATATCTTACTTTTGTTAGGAAATAATCCTTGATGTCATGACAGCCTTTCGGAAGAGCAAGCACAACATCTCTTAGCAACCACATGAAGAAGGGAAACGTTTTGTGAAAGATTTTTACGTCATCAGTGGAACCTTTGGCTGCATCTCCTGCCTGGCTGCCTGAGTGAATTTGAATTCGCTGCGACAGCTTTAATATGTAGCTTGTTTCATGTTAAGGCAGGAAATCTCTTATGAAGTGAAGTATGTCTGGTATCAAAACCTCAGGAATGCTGCAAATGGGATATTCACTAGAAACGTTTAATCCTCGATTAAAATTGAATTTAAATTTCACAAAAAATATTTGCTAATAAATGTGAGGCGTTGCACTTTCTAACAGTCTTTTTCAATGGTATTTAAGCGATGATTAAGCGAAGGATTAAGCGAAGGTCGACTTGCAGCAAGTCTAGTGAGACATCTTAAGGACGAGGAGACAACATTCAGAGTACTGTAAAAACACAACGATAGAAAATGAGGGTGGGCAAATGGTTCTTAAAATACCATAGGTCTGTTTTTCGCAGTTTTATGTTTTAGCAGTTATCTGCGTCACAGCCTCGAATTTTTCATTAAGCTTTCTCTGAGTCTCTATTTTATGCAAGGCTAAGGAAGTTCCGAAGTCCAGATTTTTTATTTGTTTTCATAAAAGATATTTGAGTGCCTCAGAGTCTAAACCTCTCGCTGGGACTAAAAATAACGACTATAAAAAATTTCAACGGGCGTTATAACTTACTTTTAAATGACTTTTTTTGCACAGTGTTCAAGACATTGACAGCCATAAATGATAGACTTTCAAAAATCACTTTTAATTAAATTAAGGATACTCCAGTCCATCGAGGTCAGTCCTGGTTGGTACCCCAGCTGAGTTGTAAATCAGCATTGACGCCAGTAAAATAGTCAGTGTAAATATACAGTGATCATCCGTGCCTTCTCCTGACACAGCATCGATTCCCTCCGAGTCCAACAACACCACTGTGACTTCCAATCCATTGGCGTCCTGCGATAAATAAAATGTTTTACTCTCTCAGTTACTATGGACGCTGTGATAGGTCGATTTAGCGGGCCATACTCTACTGTACCTCCCCCTAAAATTTAAAGCTGTTTTTGCTGCTAAAATGTCTCTGACTTGATTTACAGCCAGGTGTTCTTAACTTTCATGCCACGTGGCAAACAAAGAATTAAAGTTTGCGTGTTATCTAAATCCTTGCGCACCGAAAGACCTCTTGCTAGTTGAGTTCGAGGTCCGTATGGTAAGTTACGTTACGGACCGACATTCGCCCCTCTGGTTTACGGCCGCGCGCTTCAATTCGCGCTCGCATGGGCCATAAATCGGTGGCGGGGGGAACGCTGTCCGCAGCTTACCTCCGTAACTTAGTAAACTACCTCTAACAGTGCAAGTACGTACAGCACGATAGGATAGGGCATCTCTTTGCTTCATTCAGGTAGAGGGGGGCTCTCTGCTAAGAATTACAACAATTTATATCGATCTGCTATAGAGTACATGTTTATAGGCTCCGTCAGTAGAGGCTCCCCAGCCAGGCCATATTTTATAGGGAAAAGCTAGGTGTAATGACATCTAGCGCCAAATACTACAGAATAAAGATTTAGTTGTTTAACGTTTCGCCTTTTCCCTTAGTACAATTCCCTAATTAGCCCCAGGCCAACTCGGGCCAACCGTCTCAAGTACCGTAGCCTCCAAAGGAAGTTACGGAGGTGAAGATTATCAACGACACAAACAAAGGAGGTGGTTGCTAAACTGTTGAATTATTTTTTACCTTAATTCATGGAAAAATGTCAGTATACCTGGAATTTTTCAGGCACAATCCACATCCAGATCCCCATGGTTTCAGGGTCCAGTTCATGACCAAGAGGGAAAACCTCACCCTGGTCAAAAACTTTACTTAAGATATAGGATTTGCCCTTCCTACACGGGCCGGCAATGGACACCACACAAACAGGACCTGAAAAAAAAAATCAATAAGAAAATATGTGTAATCTTGGCAATATTCTGTCTCAATAGCTGCAAAACGTTTCGGAGCTTACATACACGGTACTTTGTTCTTGATCTTGAATACTACAAGTCTATTAAATGCCAAAGGGAACATCAATGACCGTTTTCCTCCAAGCGCTTTTCATGATGTCAGTACGTTGTTTTCTTAAGTAGTAACTCAATGGAATGCAATACATCGATTCACTTAGGCCTAGGTTTTATTCTGGAATTACAACTGCAAGCTACGAAGCAAGAAAAAAACAAAGCGAATTATTGAATTGATTCTTCTCAAGTTGTGTCTTTTTTGCAGTTTTGGAGGAACTTGCATGTATAATTTAATATCCAAATTGATGTTTCTGTTTAAATTAGGTTTGACGACTAACCGGTCGGGAGCTAAAAACCTTGCATGATGCAGTTAATAAATTCTCTGTTTTCTTGGGAACGTCTTTATCTCCAGCTCATCATAAGTCAGCACCATTTATCTGCCTTATTCTCTACATTAGAATTTAGATGTTTATCCTGCCCAGTCATGTACTGAGACATTTAAATACGCAGCTACCTTTTACATTCCGCAATCGCTCCAGAGCAGCATCAATAACACAGAGGCTGGTCCTGTCTTGTTCTTCATCTCGCGTGTATTCCCCAGTCTGTTCATCCCATTTACAGTTGTTTGGGAGACACAGGGGAACAGCACAGTTTTCCGACATTCTTATACCTAAATTAATTCACTAAAATAAAATCGAGAAAGGCAAAATAGTTAAAATTTTCTGAACAGTTCACTCTCTAGCCTCTAGATTTATGAAGATGGAACATCATAGAACCTAACAAATCAAGAATCGACCGGGTGGCACAGGATACGAGGTGTTCTAGACTTGTAAAGATTAGGCATAAAATTAAAATATCAGCATTCGATCCACTTGCGGCGATTTAATCAAAGAACTGTCACGCGTGTCACGCGCAATCAGGCGAAATATTTCAAAACAACACTCGTTTACTCAAGTTTAAAGCTTTTTTAAATACTTTTTTTTTATTGAAAATAAGAATACAATTTTAGTTTCTTCGGTAATTTGTATTTGACTTACTTCCCAGAGAAAGCAAACACTGAAGCGAAAATGTTTCTTTCACAGAATTAAGTGACCCTTACTTCCGCTTTCAATGCCATCTCGTTCACAACGAATAATAAAATCTATTACTTCGTTGAGCCAAATTTATCGTGCTCTTATAGAACGAAACCTTGGTAACCTGCTTTGTGGAGTGGAGTTTAATTCTCTACACTTCTAAAAGGAGAAATCGTCAGACGTCAAGTTGTATTCTTTCAGTACTCCAGTTTTAAATGTTGTTGGGAATAAAAACTGCAGGACGAAATGTGCAATAATTGCTTTTCTAGCGACTGTACCTTGTATGTAATTGCCCGTAGCGTTTCAACAGGAAAGAATGCATAGTTATAAACATGTGTTTTCCAGCGAGGTCCAAACGCACTCTGTGCCCATTTGTATTAGGTATTCTTTATATAGACCTTGCTGTAATTGTAGCAAAGACTTAAGAGTGAAAGCAATTTAGCACGACTGATATTTAGGTGCAAGGTTTATAGCCTCAGCGATCCAAGTTTCGAAAGCAAACAACTAATCAAAGCAATTCTTACCTTTTTATACGAAATGAAAATGGACGCACCAACGAACAGCTCTTACGAAAATGAAACTCTTCCGGCTACCGCTGACTTTTGAGAAATTGTTTATTTCCCGTTTGCATGAATAAATAAGTCATTTATCGTACTGAAATCGAAAGCAGAAGTTATGGGACAATCCCCGCATTTCGGGGAAATATCCCAGAATTTTTCCCAGTAAGCTCCTGTTGCGCATGAACCTTCGAAAGCGAAACTTTTCCTGTTTACAAAATACCAGTTATTGACATTCTAGGAACTGAAAATGTTTACGGCGCATGTGAAGTGGAAGCAATGTGCTAGCTAGTTCTTTGGTTTTCAAATCGGCGAGCGATCGAAGGTAAGTAAGCGAAATAATCTCTCGCTTTTTCCGCGCAGCTTTACCATTTGCCATAGTTATATTCAGTCACAAGCGTTTTGGTTTTAAGAAGGCGAACTTTTAGAACTCTTTGTGGATATTTCGGAAGTCAATTACCGACAATAGACTGGTGTCGACCGCTCTTGGTTTTGCAACGCGATTGCAACACAATAAGACCAAGATATAGAAGTAATAATTGCCTCAGTCTTGGATTGATACATTGTAATACACAAGGAAATCACGAGCACAGCATACCGCAATAGTATAGCTTAGATGTAGGGTACAAATATCTCGCCTTACACTGGTGCGTGGAAAAACTATTATAATTATATTCAGTGTTTCGCGTAAGTCGAATACATTAACTGTGCTCAGTTTCCTTTGCATTTCTTTTAGTTGAAAGCTTTGTAGTCGAAGTAGTAACTGTAATTCGTAAGATAATATTTTTTTCGTAAAAGTAGATATGACATAATATACGAGAAAAAGAGGTCGAGAAAATGACACAGGTCCACTCTTGTTGCGTCGAAGTGTTTTCCTCCGATCCTGCCAGCATCAGTCTTATTTAATACAGCATAAGCTTTTGTTACTTTACTTTTACGAATAAGACAGTGCTCTCCAGATCTTGGCCTTGATCAATAGAATGTGCAAATACCTTTTTAATTCCCAGAAAACTTCAAGTCAAGACAAATCTGTGACGTACGCCTCAACCGTCACGCTAGCGACCGGTCATGTGTCGTACCTGTCACGATATATAAATAGCTTCTGTTACCTATTCCCAGACTCTCCGCTCGGTTCTAAACAGTTGCTGACACAGTTCTACTTCGCAGACTAAGGGAGAACTGCTTGCTCAGTTTAATTTGCTTTTACAGCAGAGATACAGGTTTGTTCCAACTCTAAGATGTCTGAACAGTGTGCAGTTCCACTGTGTCTTCCAAACAACTGTAGATGGGATGAGCAGACTGGAGAATACAGCAAGACTAGCGGTGCCAGAGATAGCCTCTACGTGGTTGATGCAGCCATCGAAAGGCTCAGAAACACCAAAGGTAGCTTAAGCTAGGAATTCTGATGAATAGAGAGGACTTAGAGCACCGCAAATTTCAATTTCATTAACCGACATGATCCAGCCTCACACTGACCGCTAAAGCTATTGGAAAGTGAAATACTCGGGAAAATTAAAATAAAAATCACGACAGCATTTTAAAATGAGCGACTTACACTATTTTCTTTTGAATTAATCGAAATTCGTTTGTATTTTATCGAATTGCTGAGAACTACGATAAGAGTTCTAGAGTGTAATTATAGCGCGAGCGTTTCCCTGTTAGTGAACATCCAGTCGTGGAGGAATAATTAACCGTGTTGTTCCAAGCTTGGCTGCCCATTGCATATTCACGTTTACCATTTACATGGGAAAGCTAATTCGTCCACGGTTTGGGCAAATGGTACGCAAAAATCCCGAGGCGAAATTGCCAACGAGATTTGCCGAGTTCAAAGTCCATTTACCAAGATTTAATTGGAACCAGTAGAATTGAACTGCGTTGCCGAGAATGCAGGTAGAAATTTGGCAGAATGTCTGTAAAGCGAAATTGAGACTAGTAGATAAAAGCAAATAGTAAACAGTTTTTATGTTCATAAATACTGTATCCCGGTTAGGAATTTTGGACTGCCTTTCAAGACGTTTTGTTTCACTTAGGAATTTTCCATCCGGGCAAGTTAAAAGGGTTTCAGTTCAACATTAGCGTCCCCATAGGCCATATACATTTCCGACTTGCCTGTTGACTCTGTTTCAAAACGAGTCTTGGTGCAAAACTTTTCTTATGAATTAAATCAGTTTGATTTGCATGAAGATGAACTTACAGATGAAACGCATTTTCATAACAATAGTTTCACACGAAGACTCGTTTTCACACAGAGGTAAAGAACAACTCAGAAATGAGCTCTGATTGACGACGTTTCTTCGTTACTGCCTCAACCTTCTCATAATACACCCGTTTTGCTTCTCTGTCAGGTCCCGTATGTGTGGTGTCAATTGCTGGGCCTTGCCGAAAAGGCAAGTCGTACATCCTGAGTAAAGCATTTGATCAAGGAGAGGTGTTTCCTCTCGGGCATTTCCTGGACCCTGAGACCATGGGAATCTGGATGTGGATCGTACCCGAAAAGTTTAAGGTATGTTTCATCTTCACCAATCGCAAATCTTTTTTCCAAGTGGCACATAAGGCCTTTGCTGGAGACTGAAGTCCCAGGCAGGATATCTTGTTGGGTCATTGAAACTCACAAGCTTCACCATCACGGCAAGGTGCCAGCCTAAGGTGATGGGAGATACGAGAAAATACTTTTCTGATTTCATATTTTGGACTTTACAGGCAGATGAATAGGTGGGATATACCAGTCCTGAAAGGACTATAAAGTTGTAAGAGCTCGACTGAACCCTTGCTTTTATTTCTTAGGACGCCAGTGGACAGGAATTCACGGTGGTTTTATTGGACTCTGAAGGAATAGACGCTGTGTCAAGTGAAGGCTCTGACGATCACTGTATATTTACACTGACTATTCTACTGGCTTCAGTGTTGATTTACAACTCAGCTGGGGTACCAACCAGGACTGACCTTGAGGGACTTGAGTATCCTCAAGTAAAGGGTTTAAACGGAAGTCTAAATGGTCACGAAAATTCATTATGTAGTTAACATGTAGTTAATTTTACAATTAACACATCATGGTTGATAATGGTGTTGGTTGTGATAATGCCCGGAGGGGGGGGGGGGAGGTACTCCCTTAATGGGCTCTGTAAGCATTTGCGAACCCAAAGGGTATGGATTTTTTGCCGTTTTGGTCAGAAATACTTAATCGATTTTGGCCATTCTGGTCTCAAAAAGGGTATTGTGTGTATATTTTTTAGAAGAAGCTACGTTTTCATCTTTATCTATAAGACCATCAACAATAGCCCATCAGAACCAGTCTGAACTATTGAAGTAATAATAGGGCAGGTCTGAAACAGGGTATTGCTTTAAGGGCCAGGTCTTAAATCGAGTATCGCATTATTCGTCAGGTCATAAATAGGGTAGGGAAAATAGAAGATTTTGGTCATAAAAAGGGTAAGGGTTTTGTGAAGCGGGCCGCACACAAACCCACCTAATTGGGGGGGGGGGGGGGGGGAAAGGGGAGTTTTCTCCCGCGGGGTATATTTTTTAAGTTTTGCCCAGTGTGCCTTTTTTGTTTTTTTTTTTTTTTTTTTTT
>Ga0126339_10002557_pt1 | contig 13091 bp, 7 predicted proteins | sample OrbTmetagenome_2_FD_92532 | JGI IMG/M metagenome (GOLD analysis project Ga0126339, IMG submission 92532) | Coral microbial communities from Petempiche,Puerto Morelos, Mexico - Orbicella T R C metagenome | ecosystem: Host-associated > Invertebrates > Cnidaria > Coral | place: Petempiche,Puerto... | reverse complement strand
GTCAGTCAGTCAGCCAGTCAATCAGTCAGTCAGTCAGTCAGTCTGTCAGCCAGCCAGTCAGTCAGTCAGTCAGTCAGTCATTCCGTCAGTCAGTCAGCCAGTCAGTCAGTCAGTCAGCCAGTCAGTCTGTCTGTCTGTCTGTCTGTCTGTTTGTCTGTGTCTTGAGAGGGAGCCTTGCCCTGGAATTTAATTTAATTACTTGAGTTACCCGACCTGCCATCAAGCAAATAGTGTTTTTCAAAGAAGTATAAATCTAGTTTAGAATAGACTACGAGTTGTCCCTCTTTCGCTTAGTCTGCCATGCGTGATGTGAAAGAAAACTGTGAGAAAAAAATAGCCATGCGAAATCCTGGGGGTGAGCCAGGATTTCACGTGGCTATTTTTTTCCCACCGTTTCCTTTCGCGTCTCACACAACGGACTAAGCGAAAGAGGGACTACTCATGGTCTAAGCGTAGAAGGTCAGGCTATCTGGAAATATTAAGGTTCGAGCACATTTTCCTAATCTATCACATAATGTGAAGGTATGTTACCAGGATCAAAGACAGCTTCAACGATCATGTGGAAGAATTCTTTTTGCAGTCCTCCCATGTCTAACCCCTGCTCTCCTCCACCAACATACTTAATCTTCAGTGGTTTCTTCAGGTCAACCTCCTATAAAGTGAGAGAAAAAGAAAACAGGTTAACTTCCCAATGATTATTCCCTTGCACACTGCTATCTGTCTGGGAGAAGGTGTGTTGTGACATGTGAAAATATGCACCAATATTAGTAACTCTCAAACTCCAGGAAAACCTAACTATCTTCTGATCTAAGGCATGCAATCATAGATAACATCATTGAAAGAATATGTGGCCTGCTAACAATGATTTGTTGATTTGCTTGTTGATTCACAGTATGCCTTCTACTGGACAGAACGCTGCCATTCCCACCTACTAAATTGTGCCTGATATTTCAGGAGACACAAAGGCCTCATGGTCAGTGCAGTCATTGACTTGTGTTTTTGGGTGCGACATTTTTAATCATCACAGTGCCTCTCTCCACTTGCCAAAGAACACAACATCATGAATCCTGGTCTTAGGTCGAACCCACTAACCTTGATGTAGATCTGGTTTAACGTATCCTCAATCAGGTGATCTCGCCGAATTTCTAAGACCAGAAAAGGGCACATAGCAGACTTCACAGCATCTTCCAACTCATCGGCCTCGCTCTGAATTTCTTCCCGAAGTCTCTGCGCTTGTTGCACACGCGCCTGATGGACGATAGCATTTTGGTACTCAACTCTCATTTGCGATACAGCATCAATCTTCAGTACTCGCACCTGCATCCAGAAAGATATCAAGCCTTGGTAAGTTTTACGTTTATTTGCTTAGTAATATAAAGGAACATAAATATTAAGCAATAATATTAAATTTACAGTAAAGAAGAGAGCAAAGACTGCCGATGTCACTGCCTGACATTTTTACCACCATATCATGGGCCTTTCTGATTGAAGTTTAAGACAGTGTTGCGCTGCGCCACCTCTGAATGTTCAGCTTACCTTTGAAGTTGGGTCAAGCAGAAATGGAAAATCAAGAAGAGATAACTTCTGATCACTTTGTAATCTGAAAAAAAAAGAGCCAAATTTTTATTCTGAAGTTGTTTAAAGCTTAAAAGTTCTGGAAATGGATTTGCAATGTCACATTATCTTATGCACATCAACAGATAAGCATAAAACAACCATAGAGCAACATTTTCTAGTGACACATTGGTTACCACAGACATCACTCTTCAAAATTCCCTGATAAAAATAGCATTTCCCTGACCAAAAAATACCAAATGGCAGATCTAGTAGCAGCCTCTAAGTTGTACTTACAGCTGTCCTCTCTACTCCTTCATTAAGACGGATAAGTTTTTCACAAATTTTCCTTCTTCATTAAGGAAAAATATCATTGAGATCACAGTGACCCCAAATGTATCTTCCAGCCTTCAATTGTGTTAAATCAGCCGTGGTAAATTATTTCAATAATCCCTGACTTACTTCAAAATATCAATTTTTCCTGACTCAAACTAAAATTCCCTGACTTTTCCCTGACCTTGCTGAATTTTTTCCCCTTGACCTGTGGAAACCCTGATCCATAGTACCATTGTCCTTTTCTTGAAATACAGTGTCCAGGTAGTAGTCCTTGGTTACAATACCTTTTTTTTTTTTACCTTTTAGTTTCATTTGAAGTCCCCCACATTTCATATTCTTTCTTAAAATCTATCTTTAAAGAGAGATCTTCATTGTAGAACTCTGAAAGGGAGACAAATTCTTCTTTGCTTCTCTCATTGAGCTGACAACAGGTGTCATAGAGTATAGCAACCGTTTTGCAAGCTTCTATCAAGTGTGGTTTACTGCATTGACCAGGTGAGACGAGGTTGCTCAAGTACATCTGAAAAACCTGACAATTAAGGTTAGGAAAAAAAACTTAATTATATTAAAACTATAAAAAACTAAACTTAATTAATGTGTAGAAAATACAGTATGACTTTTAAATGAGATTTAGCACTTATTAACCGAGCAGCAGGTCTGTATGGAAGAATCTTGATTGAGGTCGTGAGTACAGACCAAACGCAGTGAGGTCTGTACTCACAGACCAAGGCAAACAGGACAAATTTGATTTGTTTAATGTAAATGGTTTGTACTAGCGGACATTTTGCTTGCCGTCAGCGATGAGCTGACCATAAATCTGCTAGGTTTGCTCATCCCCTTCACTTTTTTTCTCGTCAGGCTTTTTGGCATGTCCATGGAACTACAATTTTTAGAAGAAAACAGTCAATATTTTTGTATTTTACATGTAGTTTGCAACTTTTTCACCACAAAATGTAACCACTCTAAATGCTGGTCTAGATGGGACCACAGTCAATTTCAATTTCAGCCACTCAAATTCATGACGTCAGTGCAGTTCCCAGTCCTTGTGAGACACAGCTGTATAATATAACCTCTTACTAACTGAACGAGAGGACCATTCTGGGGAATGTTGGCCTGAGGTCATGATAGTATGGACTGAGTGTAGCAAGGTCTGTACAAAATCGACCGAAGTCCAATATTCCCCAGTAGGCCTCGAGCAATAATAGTAATAGTAATAGTAATAGTAGTAATAATAATAATAACGTGGTCAACATCTATAACATGGACCTCAAACTTGATGACAGGGATTTCATTAAGGGCCGGACAATGACCAGCTGTGAGGATGATTTTGCCAACCTTGTTTGACCATCTATCTTATTAAGAAGTTCAGGTCAAATAAGGGCTTGTGAAAACAATAAAAATTTTGTTGGTCATACCTGAATCAGATGCTTGAAGGAATCCACATCGTAAGAGGAAAAAATATTAATCAAGGCTTGCCTTGAGTCGAGTGGGAGTTTGCTCAACACCAGGCACAGTTTCCATAGAAGTGTCTGTGACTCATGAACAAGAGGGTTCTCTGCCAGAATTACCAGCTGCGCAACCTCATCAGGGTTGATGATCAGGGAGCTAAGTGCAGTAAGATGAATCTCTAAAGCATTCAGTAGTGGCAACACAAACGTATTTTGGGGTTCCAGGCCTAAAAGAAGCTTGTACGCTTTTCTCGCAGCAGGAATGTCCAGGGAATCATGGTATTCCCCTTTAGCTGTCCTAAAACTGTCATTTAGTGCTTCAGATGATGTGAATACTGTCCTGACAGTGTTGATGAGAAAAGCAGCATCTTGACATTGATTGTAATTTTGAATGGAAGATTCCAACATTGGTAATGTTAGATGAGTCAAGGAGAACTCCTGAATGTGACCTGATGACATTTCAAGGGCGCACTCTTTCTCAAACTCTTCCAAGTCAATGACGTCATTTAACGAGCTGTTTGAGCCAAACAGTTCTGCTGGCATTCCAGGAAGAGCGTAGTCATTCATTAGATTGCCAGACAAATTTACCTTGGAAAATTCAGCATCAAGCGTGAAAACATGTTTTTTTGCAGGCTCCTCTCTGACTTCGGATGCTTGCAAATTCACTCCTTTTGTACCACTGCCAACAGCCACAAGACATTTACCATCACCACCAGCAACAGGTGTGAACTTCTCCACACCATTATCCAGTTCAATTTTGGAATTACTTTTACCTGAAGATCCAACCACATGATTTTCAAATGTTCTGTTGGGCTCAGTCAGTTGGGTCGGTAGACTCCAATTTTTCTCAGAATTTCTCCTCTGAGTTTGGGAACAGGGTTGGAAAAGTGTTTTAAACGGTGATGTTGAAAACAAACAGTGTAGAAATGGTCTTGGCTTGTTTGGCTCTCCATCAAATAGTTTCGCTGGTAAAGGTGCCGTTTTTTGGTTCTTAGAAATGCATACATACTGTTTACTTCGTGTAGCTAATTCAATGCTCATGATTCCAGCCACATCAGGAGATAATCTGACCCCTCCTTTGCTGGAAAAGCAAAACTTGTTTTGACAGTTCTGCTTTCCACAACCCTTGGTAAGTTGCAGGAAATAGCATTTCACCAGATCTTCAAAATGGCTCTTGACTTCGGCGAAGGAGGAATTCGGCTGATCATAGCTCCGTGGCGGCATAGCCTCCTTCAGCGAAAGATTCGAATCTGAAATGGCAGCAAGATTGCTAGCGCTCAAAGTCTTTGCGCTGGCTTTCAGAGTCTGCACGTTAATCTGAGCGAGACTGGAATATTTCCTCGAACTGTCCAAGTTTAAGCTCGCAAGCGATCCGCTAAGCACATTTTTTCGAAGCTTCGGTTGGCTTGAATGTTTCTTCAGTTTGTTGAATTTTGCTATGGAGTCTCCAGACTGTAGTGAGTGTCTTTTCGAATGCGCCATCGGAATTTTCGGCGGTCTACCAGGCACTACGGCGTGACTACTCAAAACTTCGTCCATTTCAACTCCGCTCTCCTCCTTTGCTCTCGCAAAACGACAGCAGGAATATGCTTGAATAACAAAAACAGGACAAAGATCGGTTCCTTTTGAACTATACCTGCAAATCGTACATTTTTACACTCTCGAAGAAAATTTACGTTATTTTTCTGTCACTCATTCCAGAACAAAAACGCCGCCATTTTCGTTACCGTGACGACTGTAACAATGGTCAGAGGCTACCCCCAAATTGTTGCTACCAAATATGGTAGTGTAGTGTTTCTTGGCGATTTCACTTCCTCCTGGTAAACATGGCTAAGGCGGTAAGTGAGAGACTTTGATATTTTAGTGATATCTGTAGCCTTGTGTCCCAAATTTTCGACTAAAAATCGGTTATCTAGGAAAATTTCTCTATGGTCTTTTCCTTAGAAGTTTCAATTTTGGCGTCGTAATATTTTACAGAGCAATAACTTTACTCTGAAGATATGGCCTCCTGCTTGTATGCCTGTAGGCTTGCTGTACACGTAACAACATAACAACTTGAGCTTATTTAAATATGAATTGGAGGTTTGTCGATTTTGTTGCATAAGCTGATCATTCCTTATTTTAGTTATCGACTGCTCATTCCCCGTTTTACACGAAAAGTGCATATTGAAAAGGAAATTATCACTTACCGGAAATAGTCTAAAAATGGAGAGCGGGTCAAATTGATTTTAGTTGTTGAGTAAGTTAATATTTGCTTTGATGTGGCAATAAAAACTTTAAACGTTCAAATCTTTTTCAGGACGACTAAGTTTGTTAACTTCAGCAAAATTATTTTAATTAATAAATAGATAAGTAAAATCATAAGAATTAGTCAGCGTTTGGTAATCTTCATTTAATGAAGATTTAATGGTTAGGATTTTTGGCCCAAAATTTATACCTAGCCTATTTCTTTTCTTTTTTCAAAACAAATACTGTAAGATTAACTTAAACCAAACTCAAGTTGTACTCATGCAGGCTAATGGCTCAAACTCCTGGGATTTACCCTGTTTTTCAAAGCATGAATTAAGAAGGACTAATAGCTGCTCCCCTGTGACTGGTTATTGGTACATTGCAGGCTGCTCCCCAGAATTGTTGTCTGAATATATGTTTCTTTTATAAACAGTTAGCCCACCCTTGTCTTTAATCTTGGGTGAAAAAAAAAATCACAACAAGGGTAATGTGCCTTGACGAAGAACACAACAAATTGACCCCTGCTGGTGGTCAAACCCAGGTAGTTTGATGTGGGGCTCAATATATATGCTATAGCTAGACATCTAGCTACTGTGCATGTGGCTTCCACTGCTGGTGATGAGCAGTAGATGTTTAAAGTGCTAAATTGTTGATCTTTTTTCAATAGAATGAAGAGGATCCTGTGTCCATGTTTGACAGAGAACTTTTAAGAGATATTGATCTTGGCAAAGGAGAGTGCAAAGTGCATGAAAGTGGTTTATTTGTGGATAATCCTGGTGATAATTTGGTGTTGAGGCCATTATGTAGCGATGATTATGACAAAGGTAAATTTTGATATTATTCAGTTCACAGAACAAACCTCAGGGAGATGGCCTTTTTTAAACTAAATATTCTTCAGACAGTTTACTTTCTGTTAATTTTTATAGTACCTTTATAAACTCATGCTGTTCTCTATTCTGCAGGTTTTTTACAGCTCTTAAGTCTACTAACCAAGGTTGGAGATGTATCAAAAGAGATGTTCTTAAGTACGTATAATTTTGCTATATAAATTTAATTTTGTTCATTTTTCCCTGTTATTAAAAACATGTTCACTTTGTAAATGTCAGACTCTCGGAGCTGTCACACTGTGAGGTGATCTAATTTTGGTTTTATCATTGATGAAATTTCAGAGCTTGTCCACTCTTGCCATAAAATTGCTACATACGTTGCTGAAACTAGTGAAACCGGAGCTTCCAGGAATTTTGTCCAGTCAAAAACAAAATGAATTTATCTTTTTTAGTTTTGGTCTTAATCACCCTCTTTTGACTGCATATCTTATAAATTTTACTGAATTGGCATTGTTTGGATTTCTCCTCAGAGCGCTTCTATGCTATGACGTCATGTCCTGGTACATATTATCTTATTGTTGTTGAGGACACAGAGTTAGCAAAGATAGTCGCCAGTGGAACATTGGTTGTAGAACAAAAATACATCCATGAAACTGCTGTGGTATGTATCTTTGTAGCTTCTTTTACTAATCTCTTTTAAGTATTTAATCTGTCTATGTTTTAAAGCTAAAAAACCCTTGTTTGTCGCCATTTCATTCAACTTGGATGTGGTAACAGTAGGGGTCGAAGCATTAATTTGGAGGAGGTCAATACTGAAATTATTGGATGGTTAGATGTGTAGAAGGTTATGTCAATTATTTTTGATGTGGTTAATCACGCTAGATTTACATTTAATATCACAATTTCTTTATAAGAGAAATATAATATGTTATTATAAGTGACTTTCTTCAGTTGTGAAATAACTTCATTGTTTGTTAGTCAGCTGAGGCTTTTGTCCATGTTATCAAGTTTCACCAAATTAAAGGCACTTTCTTGTTTGCAGTTGTGACTTTCAAGTGGCCGGGGTGAACTCCAAAATAAGCTCCTTTATTTGAACAGCAACATTTTTCTTGAAACTGGGTATTAAATCACTTGCCTACCCCTTTAGCTCTGTAAATAAGTATACAATGGGTCTTGTTTATTATTTCATTCAGCGTGGCAGAATAGAAGACATAGTTGTGGATGATAGTTGCAGAGGGAAAAAAATTGGAAAACTGTAAGTAAATACCGGTACACTGTATCTCTTTTTGAACAAGTGGGTTTTTTCTTTAATTTTTTAAGTGGTGCTGATTTGTGTCCAATTTTAAATGTTTGGGCAATGTCTTTCAGGATTGTTGAAACGCTGATTTTACTGGGTGAGAAACTTGGATGTTACAAGATCAGTTTGGAATGTAAAGATCCATTGCTGTCCTACTACACGCAGTTTGGCTTCAAGCTTGAAGAAGGACAGAATTATCTTTGTAAAAGATTCTACCACTGAGAACTCAATGCATCTTAAAATCCTCCTTGGGTTTTTCCAGAAAAATATCCTCCTCTTCCCTTACACCCTTATCAGATGATGTTTTTCAACCAACCTGAAGTCCACCTGGATTTCCAGAGTCTTGGACTCTTCTTCCTATGAGATTTTCCTGCACACCATCCGTTAGTGGTATGTTTCTGTAATTACCCAATCGTTCAGAAATATAATTATATAATTAGATCGTACATAATTTATACTTACATATGTAGTGTCTTGAAAGTGGTAAAGATAATAGCAGTCTTCAAGGTGATATATGACGGAATCCCGATTTCTTGAACCATCAAATATTTTGTTAATTTCTCAATTTAACTCAAACCAAAATTTGTTTACCATGGATTTGTTTTTCTGTAATTCTACCCCTAACATCCCAAAATCCAGTTTTCTCAGAGCAAGTTTCATTTCCTGAGTGGCTCAAGAAATTGAGATAAATTGCACTGTATTTTATGTAATATATTAAAATAATATATGTTCAAAACTCATTCAAAATCATTCGACATAGGTATTATTGTTATTTCAAATCAATATTTCAGAGATATATTTTATTTCATCTATTTTCAAGGCTAAATATTTTAGCTTGTTTGCCTGTGTGAGTGATGTAAAGGGGGGAGGGGTGGGGGTAGATGGGTGGGGTGGAGCTTCTAGAGGTGGGTTTCATTGAAGCAGAATTTGTTGCCCCATCTGAGGCATGAATTGGTGGTGAGCAGTATCCTTGAATAATACTGGTCACTACAAAGTTCAGATATTAGTCCTCTTAAAAACATTATGTCTTCGTAACTTTTAAAAATTTCTTTATAATACATCATATTTCAATGAATGAAGGAGTGGATGAATTTGGGGAGGAAGTATTTACTTATCTGAAAAATTGGGGACTGACTCAAATATGGAAAACAATAAACCAAAAAGCTACTTCAGACACTTGAACAAAGATTTCAGGTATTTTGTTTACTCAAATAAGGTGCAATGAGTTAAATTTAATATATATGGTTCATAAGAAATGTGTCAATTCTCTCTCAGTTTACTCCCTAATGAAATGTAACATGAAAAGGGTTTTAATTAACGTATTATTTTAAACTCAGAATAAATTGCGATGTGTTAAAAATGACTTTCCTATATTTTGTTATGCATTTTAGTGTGTGTTTTAAACATTTTAAAAGTACATTGATGAATGAGTGATAGAATATTTCATTTTAATTGATATTATTAGTCTCCAAAACAGATTTAGTGATACCAGATACTGGGGACATAACTTGACGGAAACATGAAAACAATGTTTTTTACGTCTTACAGCTGAAACAGTCGAGCTGTGACTACAGAATGAAGGCTCTTCATACAATGTACAAGATTAATGATTCCAGTGTAGAAATGTGGAATAATCTTGTTAATATGAAGAACCCTTATTCCATAGTCATTAAAAATGTACGAAAAAATGTTGTGTTCACAGTTTGATTGCCCTTACAGTAATTTTTGGTTTTCTTGTTGTAAGAAATTGAAACCAAGTTAGCCTGACTTATTTGAAATTTCCTAGCCTGAGGTACATGTAATTGAGGACACACTTGAGGAGAATGTAAAAGTTAATACATAAAACCTTTTCTTAAACTTTCTCTGGTGTTTGCATTAGACTTTAGAAACATGTAAAGTATTAATTGTCTATTTTGGTCTTAAATATTGTACAACACTAAGTTATTGAATGGACATAGTATTGGTGTAAAACAAATGTTGTGGAATTTCCTTTCATTAGGAGCTAATGTATTAAATTATTTGTCTTAAGTTGATTTACATGTTATTGATTAATTATATTCTTAAAAATGCAAGGACATGCTTGGACAATATATGCATCGTGTTGAAAAATATTGGCTGCTATTTATTTGGGTGTTTAAAAAATTATATACCTGGCAATGATTGACCTGATCCAATGGCTTAAATAGGCACAAGCCATGTACATGTGGCTTATGCCTTTATTTATGTTATGTACAGAGTCCATGGTGGATATTATTTTCAAATGTCAGTGATGTTTTGAGAACGTTTGTCCTACAAAAGCGTAAAAGCATATACAATAATGTCAAAATGTATTATGGGTAATGCTTACTTTATAACTGGTTGACCAAAGTCCAGTGTTTCAGCAAAAAGGAAGGAGAAACCACAAATACACGTATTCCGATTTTCTCCCTCTGTCACACTGAAAGACCGTGAACGTCAGTTGCCCAACTGTAAACTGTGAGTGCCCATAATGCCTTTTGGCACTGTTGCATTCTCTTTATGCTTTTCTAAGACAACCTTTTTTAAATGACTGCATTTATAGAATCACGACTCAAACAATGTGCAGCACAATGGAATGATTTATTTTGTTTTAAAAAAATAACAGGACTCATAAATTATCATTACATCAGTCAACCAGTTCCCTGACCCCAAATTGTTGGGGGAGAATAAGATAAGAATTTTACTTAGATGACAAAACTCTTCTAACAGTACAGTAGCCAATCAATAAAAACAAAATAAGATTTTTTTGGTAACTGCAGAAACTCTTGTGCACTCATTGGCTAATTTTCATTGTCAGTAATCAAACTGACACATGAATTTACAATTTATGCGATGTGGCAACAAGTGAGAGCTTACAAGTTGACAATTTGTTATCATAAAAAAACAAATTGACGTCAGTTTTTCATTCATCTGTCCTGTTATTGACAATGAATTTCATAACATTGTCAAAGTAGTCTGTGGATCCAACAAGACAATCCACAGACACTTTGACGTTGTTATGGCAAAGTTCATGATCAATAACAGGACAGACGCATGAAAACCTAATGTCAATTTGTTAATAAAAATGTCAGTAAACAGAATAACCAGTTGCTACAACGGTATAAAAATGAAAAAATTTATGAGTGCCCAACAAAGGTTTGTGAAAACAACACTTGTTTCCCTAAATGGTGTCAGCAGTCATTGTGCTAGGAAAATATATAAAGGGCAAAATTTTTAAGCCAGACACAATGATTCACCCCTTTCTTTCAAAATCAGGAGTCATGGAAAATGCTGAAGATCTTTAAAACAGAAACCCAAACTTTGTACAAACTCTTGAAAAACAAAATACAATAAGCTGTTGTCCAGATCATTGCATAATATTATATAACTGAACCCAAATCAACTTATTCACTAAAAAAAATTACAAAATCATTACAAAGTTCACGAAACGTTGTTGCAATGAGTTAAATTTTCTTCTCATCTCTCAGTGAGTCAAGTGGAAAATTAACTATCAATAACCTATATAATTTATTGTGGTCTGGAGCCTGAATTACAGTTACCTTTCTACAACTGACATTGAGAGAACAGTAACCCAGTTATGTTTTTAGTTATATTTGTTTTGGCTTTAACCACTGTTAGTATAATAGTTTGAGCTACTATTCTTTTCATTGCACTTATATTACTATTAACAATATTGTTAACAACTAACTAATTCAGTTATTTATTACTGTCTTTTTTACAAGTCCACTGGGACACAATATACATGTATTTCAACACAATATATTCTATCATGGCCTTGTAGACTGTTTTCGGTTCAATTTGATATCTGGTATCACATTGTGCTCTGACAAACGTCAGATCAAATGTATTAAAATGAACTTCTAATGTTTCCTCTTTAAATCCATAATCTTCAGTGTAACAACAAGCAGAATGTGCAGTAGTCAAAACTGAAAAAAAAGTCCTAAATCTATTTTCCAACAATTCATCACCTCTCATTTTCTTACACCTATAAATTATTAGCCAATCATGTACAACCCCAAGATTTTGCTCATCATCACATTGAAGACTGAAAACTCAAAGATAAAAACAGAAGATCACCGAAGACCACTGTTGAATCTCGTAACTCTATGTGCATTAGCACATGTATTATAATACTATAGTTGATATCATAGCTGTTATTATTGTAATACATTCTAAGTTATTGGCACCACTAGAAGTGGCATTATATTTTCAATACCACTAGAGGTTGATTTCTCCTACTTTGACCATAAATTGGTAACACTTAGAGACTGAACAGGTGTACCATGGGTACAATAATAAATCAACCATTGCAATAAATATTACTGGCAAAGCTGATCAGTTTGACCACAATGAACCAAGTTCAAGCTTAGTTCTTCTATGAGCCAATCACCATCAGGCTATACTCTTAATAGTCAACTTACAAAATATTTAATAAGTTTTTTTAAACAGTTATAATTACACCATATGATAAAAATCAACAAGAAATGACAACCATAATATTAAGAATTACGTAAAAAAGAGGGGGGAAATGCAACAATTTTCAATTCCAAAGATAAAACTTTTTGTAATAAAATCAATCAAATCAACAAAATCTTTGCATTCAATATATAAAAAATCTAATTTTAAATAACTACTTAGTAATCTATTTCTCCAGCTTGCAATGAACTGGTTTTTGTATAACACAAACGAATCTGACTTTAGCAAAATATATCACCCGAATAAATACTGCATAATTAATTATGATACCCAAATGAGAACATCTATTCTCTCTCACTCTCTTTCATGTGTTACTTGCTGGTATTATATGCCTCCTCTGGAGGTTCAAGTCCAGTGTGCAGAGTAATTTGTACATTACGGCTTAAACTGAACGCAGCATAAAAGGCTTCTGGAATATCAGGCAGTCGCATGAGGCCTCTTTTCTGATCGTTTAAATAAAAGGTCACTTTGTGATTAGGTATGTCAAGCAACACTCCAATAACAGACCCCACCTCAACCCCTCCATCACGGCGATTGGAATGCTCGTTGTTATGGCGAAACCAACTGCGACTGCTGTCGATGTACATACACCAGGCCTTGTCATCTTTGCCCAGAATGGAATCCTTGATAGTGCTACCTAACGCAACACCGACTGCAGGATCTGGGTTGCCATCATAACGATCTATGGTCACTTCCCAATAGTGGCAGCCACGTGAGAAGCCTATGTTACCAAGCACAACTCTATCGTCAAAGCTGGTACAGGTTGTTGTTGTGTTGTCATTGGTCAGGACTATGTCTGGATGGGCGGTGACTGGATCCAAAGCAAACCATGCAACTGCAACAGGTATACATGGCAAAATAAGCTACTGATAAACATGACAAAGGTCATTATGGGCACTGCTAACG
>Ga0126339_10002556_pt1:0-10000 | contig 13091 bp, 4 predicted proteins | sample OrbTmetagenome_2_FD_92532 | JGI IMG/M metagenome (GOLD analysis project Ga0126339, IMG submission 92532) | Coral microbial communities from Petempiche,Puerto Morelos, Mexico - Orbicella T R C metagenome | ecosystem: Host-associated > Invertebrates > Cnidaria > Coral | place... | reverse complement strand
AAGAAACAAAACATGCTTTGGAATTTCCAACACAGATACAATCGAGTTATTGGTGTTTGAAGTCAGATTGATCCAGGCAGCAAAGTCCAAGAACAGTTCTTGCCCAGGTTCAGAGTATCGCTGTTGTTGGTTTAGAATTATTTCTCATTATTTCAGTGGACGGTGAAAAAATTTATTTGTGCCATGAGGTTTAGAGTTGTGTTCGTACAGTATTCACATTTGGTGATGAAACTTGTTACAAAACTACTCATATCAGTTCAAGGCCAAGGACTATTTTAGTCTTCGTACCAGACTTTCAAGTTGAGTTAAAATTATGCGTAAAATTACTGGACCTTTGAGGAATGGTACTTTGTTATGCACTAGGTTCAAACTATTATTTTTGTCTTTCCTTTTGACATGTTTGCCAAGTTTGAAAAAAGTGAACAGTATTACCAGCCAATCAATACTGTGTCAATGGCTGAAAATCACAGGGCTTCAACGTAATAGGACTAATCACAAGCAAACTCAGATTCCTTAGTTCCAATCTCATGCTGTAATTGGTTAAAAACTCTAAGATGGCTGCAATTGAAGTTGCTGCACTCTTAGTTATATTTTCACTTACCTGCACGTCTGTAGGTATTGAGGAATTTAGAATAGTTATTATATTGTTGAAAATCTTTGGTACTTTTATTGTATTGCTAAGTCAAGGGAAATTGCATAATATAGCTGAACAACATAGTTGTAGTTCTGGTCACTCAAAATTTACCAGTCAAGAATATCAGAAATACAGTGTAGGACTTGTTTACAGACAAATCTGTTTTAATAGTTAACGTTGGAAAATTAATTAAAAGTAACTTCAAGTTGCAATAAAGTTGACAGGGACAGTGTTGTGTTATTGAGGTCTCAGTGTAATTCATTTCTTAATGGAGTTTGATTTTTTTTTTCCAAACAATGTCACATGACTAACTGTAACTTGCTAATGAAACTTAGCTGGTTATTTTGCAAGACAACGTCTCAAATAAGTCTTTACCCTTGAACAAGCAATGTGTAGGACTTGTCAGTGGCAGATCCAGAGCTATATATCATGTTTTTTATTTTCTTAAATGTTGCAGTGTACAAACCGCCCTTGCTACAACACATTTTCATGCCTCAATCTGCTACCAGCTCGTGTATTATAGTATGGAGGTTTTGCATGGCAGCCATGGGAAAATGTTCTTTCCAATGCAAAACATTTTCATTGTTCCTGCTACGCAACATGGCTGCCCTGCAAAACCTCTATATCCCTGCAACATGTGTCTTATTCAACATGAACTAGCTTGTCCCTGCTTTATGTTAATCTTAGCTGGAACTTCATTATGAATTTAGAATCTTCCACAGATTGACCCTGTGCTGTGTCAAATGCCTTTTTGAAGTCAATTTTAAAAGTTAATAAACAGTCCACTGTCAACACTACTTGACAATCTTCTGTAGTGTAGAGTTGTGTCCAATATTTCAGACGCTACTGTATCTGAATCCTGCTTGTCCTTGCCTTAGGTTGCTGTCAATACATGTAGCTGCCTATTTGCTTATCAGGAGAACTCCATGGAAGACTTTGCCAGGGACAGATAGAGGACTCATCTCTTCTTTGTCGTGTACATTTTGGAGATCTCCTTTATTTCATGTTTTGATGATAAGGCCTTTAGTCCAGTCAACTGGGATGTATCCTAGGTCAGTTAGAATTTTTGTGGAACTATCAGTGCTAGCTTTCAGCATCTCAGCAGGGATGGACTCAGGGCAAAATCTTTTCCACTCTTCGTGGCTTTCATGGAAGTTGTAACAATACTTCAGCTTCAGTGGGTGGGCTGGTGTAAATTTCAAGAACATCATCAACTGGTGGGGAGTTGATGGGTTTATCTGGTTCTGAGTAGTTTAGCAGCTCCTGGAGGTGCTTAATCTATTTGTTTGCTTGTTTAATATGCTCTCTTGTCAAGCCAACCTTATCTTTGACCGGGACGGATTGATTAATATTTGTAGCAGAGCTCTGGTGGTCCAAAGGGCTGTCAGACGGAGCACCATAACTCTACATATAGGAACAGAACCACACGCATACATAGAAATAGAAAACCATGCAACGCCTTTTGCATGGTCAACATGGCTAACGGCATGGAATATGGGCACATGCGCCTTACGTTGAAAAATGATGACGATGTCGCACAACATGGCGGCCATACTCCCAACTGATAGGCCAACCAAGACCTACAGCCTTGATTTACCACATACATCTTTGATATTGGACATCCATGTTGTAGGCAATTGACACCTGCAAATCAAGGTATCTGCTGACCAGTATCACATGACCATATCATGGGCTCAGGTTTAGAGCTCATCGAGGTCATGTGTTTTTTGAAGTTGACCACTGACCAGGAACTGGTTTTTCAATTGGATCGCAGGCTCAAGGCAGGTTAATTTATTGTTATAGGAGCTCCACTGTTGAGCTTGGCCAAATCTATATATTAGTCTCCTTCACAGCTGTTGTTTGTGACGGCTGCAAAGGAGGCTAGTAAGATTGGTTGGTGTCGTTACCACAAATATCATTGGGGATCCTGCAGATGACACTCATCACTTCCCTTGCTGCAGCTTGTCCAGCTTCATAAGGCAGCTCCTCCATAAAGGACCTCTTGTCTGTCCTTGCACTTCTCTTCACTTCCTTGTTCTCAAAGGCTTTTTGGACTTGCTCTTGTAGCCTTGGTACCTTAGTCTTTAGAATAATGCTCCACTGAAATGCTTAGTTGGAGTTAAAGGGGTCTTACATATGACTTCCTTTGTGCTACTGTCCATTTTCTGCAAAGCCTCTATACCGGTCATTTTCAAGTCAAACATTGTGGATCAAGCCATAGCTTTCTATATCAGATTAAGTTTTATCTTCTGCCTCCAATACAAAACAAGTATTTCTGTAAAAACATTAAAATGAAAATAGGCATGCCAGTAATGTTCATACATCATATTTATCAATGGTTTTCATACAGGGGCAAAAGAGGCAAAAGACAACTGGGAAAGGGACTATTGAATGTACTTTGTAGGGGGATTCATGCTGACATTGATCATTGTTTACATTTTTGCTCATTTGCATATGACTTTGTCTACAGAAGGAAACATGTTACATATGAATTGACTCCAGGCAGCTCAAAAGCTAGTGAAACCTAATACATGGTAAAATTTTGGCTCTTTGGGTGTAATATTCAAACTGCAAAATTTCTGGGTGGCAAAAGTGCCAATGAGCTCATACATTCTTTGTAAAATTTTGAGTTTTTAAACCCGTGTTGCACAAAAAGTATTCAATAGATCAGGCTCATATTCATTGGCAGAGTTAATTGTACTATGACCTTTCAATGTTCAGAACTGATTTATTTGTAGCTCCATCAGAAACTGAATTCCTTATGCCAATGAGGCAAATATTGGAAACAACGTGGATTCCCCTATAGCTTTATAGGAATGCACTTTAATTTCAACAGAGACATAGGAATCACCAGATCTACTCTTTTTGCCTCTGAGTTATCAATGAGAGGCAACTTTGAAGAACTTTGTCACTTTCAATATTTACATAATAAAGAAGACAAGACTAACAAAATGATTTTACTTTTGTTTAAGTGTTCAACAGTTTAATTTGGGCCAGTTAATCTATTTTATATAGAAGGCAACTTATTGTAGATGGAGCAGGTTAACACACTGCAATTAAAAGTGGTTTATTGCTAAACTATATAATGGATTACACGAGTTGTTAACAATCAAGACTTCTTTAGATGTTTTAATTTAATTACCTGGCCTGCTGTTTTAGAGACTTTGCTCCCCAAAATGAACATTTGGTGCAACTTTGGTCTTGGTGAAAATAATATCCAGAAAAAAATGTTCTAAATTTATTTTTATTAAATAACTTCAGAGATCATTGTTATTTTTTTCAAAACACCTAATTCATCAAATAAAATAAATATTGTTGTTGTAAACTGTGTTTTTTTTTCTTTGCAGTCATCAAATAATATTAAATACTCTGGAGTTTTGCATTTGCTCAAAGAGTCAGACCTGAAAAAATGCATGCCAGCTACATTATGGAAAACTCATAACAATCATGTTATAATTTGGAGAATTAATACACCACAATTAGTAACTATAGGGAGAGCAGCATTATGGTTAGAGAATCCACTGAACCCAAGGCTCAAGTTCCAGGGGAGACTACCATATGAAACAGTCAGGGATGCTCATTGTCGTGCTTAGGGATGTAAATTGAGGATTTTGTCCTCACTTAGGGTGTTCAGGACAAAACAATACTATTTTCAGCTGCCAAAGTAGGGTGCACTTGAAGAAATAACAATGATAAAACATTCTCAAATTCTCCATTTTTAGCCCTGATTTCTACTGCTCTCTCAAGTCACATTTACTAGGGCAGGCTCTTTTCCTAAACAGCAGCTGGTAATAGACCAATTTCAATATATTAAAATTCAGCCTAACACAATAGACCTCAGAACGAGGCTCTGGAGAATAAACCCCACAAACTCTATATTTATTCCCCAGAGCCTCGTACTGAGGTCTATTGTTTTAGCCGAATTTTAATATATCAAAATTGGTCTATTGAGCCTATTTCCTTTTAAGTGGTATCTTTAAGAATAAGAAGTTAAATAAAGCTTGTGCCACACCCAGATCGGTCCTCTTTCATTCAGATTTTGCAACAAGAATTCCATATCTTTTCACATGGGAGCCAACCGTAGGGGTTAAGTCCGTCCAGTTTCTGTAAGCTTCCGGATGTATGACTTTGTAGCACATGTACTGCCACATAAAGTGTCCATCCACCCAGCAAATATATAAGTAAATATGTTCAGGAAAATGGCTGTACAAGTAGTGTGTCCATTTATAACAAGTGATTTGACATCACTGTCATCCCAGATCATATGCCACTTTAACTCCCGGGAGCCTTCTTGCGAATTAATTTCTCCCACCAAGTTTGTTCTCTTGATTTCTTCTGCATATCTGGTTGAGTGAAAAAACAAAATACTATCATGAAATCTGAAAACATATACATGAATGACCTTGCTGTATATGTACAGTTTTAGAGACTTGGTGTGAGTGTAGTCTCCTTCGCAGCCATTATTAGCGTTGTCACGCAATGCTTCTCTTGCAGGAGAAGTGTTGTGTGATGACTCTAATATCGGCTGCGAAGGAGACTAGTCTGAGTGATGCCTAGGATTCATATTCAAATAACTTCTCTATTCACTGCGAGGATGAGGCAAACTCAGAATCTTTGTACTCTTTTTGGTTACTTGTTGCTTCTAACGTCTTCCAGTCCCAGGTTCAGGGTGTTTTGTCAAACATAACATGGTCGCCAGACTTTTCCCTTGGAAGTTCCAAAAATTGGGGGAAGTGTATAATTTGTCATTTAAATACATTCAGACTTTTCTTTTCTTCCCTTGTCCGAATTTATATAATTTAAAAGTGTGTTATTTAAGGTTGTTATAGCTCAAATCTTCAAGCCAGGTGCAAGATTCTGGCACGAGCAGATGTGAAATTGAAGTTCTCCACCAGACCATGTGAGACTCACACCTAAGGCATGAAGTGAGAATTAGCATGTACAGTATGGTTAATTTTTATTTACCTGACGATAAATAAAATGAAGCTGCTTCTTTACAAGTCTGTAAGTTATCTCCAGTGAAGGCCGTTTCTTTTTTACGGGGGTACTGTAGGATAAAAAATAATTAAAGAGAAATTTTATTATTTCAATTTTTTTTTAACAACAATAACCAATTTTGATCTTTCAAGTTACCATTAAATCATTTATTTTCACACATTCTAGTGTTTACTTATATGGCTACATATTTTTAACGAGTCTTTTACAAGTCAGGAAATTCCGTACCAGACACATTAATTTTCAAAGATTCAATTACCTTGTTTCGGTAGTAATTTGAACTTATCTTTATAAGACTGTCGAGCATCTTCTCGGCCTCTTTTGGCTGAAAGAAAATTAAAAACCAAAACCTTAATAGAGGGAGCATTTGACTTCTGAACACACGAACTCTCTCTCTTACGTAAGCTGGTCATGACTAATGCAAGATGAGAGACGAAAAACGTCAACTCACATCAATTTGAGCATTTTTTATACGTGGTACAAGGTTTCTGTTGAGGTGTTCTCCAAGATCTCTTCCTAGACGATTTTGGTCAACCGGCCATTGCTCGCAAACTTGCAAAAACCTCTTGTAAAGTTTTGGGGCGAGCGCGCTCTTTGACGCCATATTGGATTGATGAACAACTCCGCTGATACAGTGAAGCAGGCTCATAAAAGCTTGGTTGCTTAGCTGGAAGAAACCACAGTTAGTGACCGGTAGAGACCTGAAGAAAATGTAGTCGATTGTTTGTGTTTTTTTGCAGCGTTTCCCACAGTAATTTAACTTCTTATCAATGTAAAACTTTCTCCTTCATGGAGTTTGTGGAGTATATCAAATCGCCGCGCATTGAAAAGGTTTCTCTGAGGCGAAGAGGGCGTGCTTACTTGGAGGGTACATTGTGCGTGACAGGTCATCACTTGATCTTTTCTTCTCGGACAGAGCACAGGGATGAGCTGATTGTAAGTCAATGTCAAATAACAGTCACTACCGAAATTTTTAAACCTAAACTGCTTAAATTGTGTTTTAATCCCCTAGAAGTTGGAATTAATTATTGAATTGAGCTTAATATGTCCGTATGTTATTCGGACATGTAAAAGCACTTGTTTTGACTGATGACGTGTTGTAGCAGGGGGAGGGTACTGTTATACACTATAGTCTGCATTTCAGCTTGTGTTCCTGTTGCTGTTTGTTGATTCTCTTCAACTCATTTTGGAGACGAATGAGGATCGCAATGCTACTTGACAGAATTTTTATTGAATCGTATGTTTATACTGTTAGAACATGAGAAGGATTGCAGCTTTTTCAGACAGTTGCCCAGGAAACCAGAACTCTATATCCTTAGGAACTTAACCCAGAAGTGAATGCCTATTATAATATAGCTTTCATTGTCTGCCAAAATTCAATTTTTGAATTTTGCTTGTTGTTAGCATTTGACATTGTAATTTTAACCTACAATTCGTAGCTTCATGTACATTCAAGTTTTCAATTTTTTTCACTCCTGTTGTTAATTTCAGACCTCCCAACTCTCATGATTCTGCCGTGAGTCTGACAACTTTTTATCTTTTCTCACAGCGGAAAGACAAAACTCCCAGATTATCTCAATAATAGAATCTCCCGATTTTTTCATTGGTCTCCCAATTTCCCTTTATCAGGGTTGGCAGGTGTGCAAATGTGCAATTTATGGGATCTACTTGTATCTGTCCTAATATTACGCTATTCTTTATGACAATAACGTAAGCTTGGAGTGAGGAACGTTTTACTTCAGTAGTTGATACCAGGTTTGATTTTTTACCTCTACCTTTGTACATGTACAGACAAAGTGCACATGTGCTTACTAACATACTTCATTTCCTGCAGCTTTTGCACTCAGCAGTGGAGCATGTTGAGAAGAAAGCAAGAGGTCAACATGGAACACTTACCATCTGTTGTAAGAACTTTGACTTGGTGAAACTGAAGTTTAACAACATTGAAGAGGCATTGAATGTGGCATCATCTATTGAAGTACTTTCAACAATCGGTAGGTCGATATAGCTCAATTTGTTTCAGTAATGTTACTCTATTTTGACATATAATTAAAGGGCTAGTGAGAGGAGGGGGAGGAGAAGAGAAAAGAGGGGGGAAGAGAAGAAGGAAGGAAACTGGGAGGGGAGAGAAGGGAATGTAAGGAAGGAGAGGTAATCTCCCAGGGAGGGGGATTCCCATATGAAAAGGAATTAAGCCCCTAAAGGAGACCAATCTGGGCGTGGTGCAAGTTTTATTTAACCTCTAAAAGATACCACTTAAAATGTAATAGGCTCGCAGCTGCTGTTCATGAAAGCAGTCATGCTAGTAGACTGCACTTGAGATCACTCAAGAGACCATTGGAAATTAGCCTAAAAATGGAAATACATGAACAAGCATTTTTTATTATTATTTCTGCAAGTACACCCTTATAAAAGATACTTCGACAGCTAAAAATAGTGGCCCTTCCTTATGAACATGTACCCTAAGTAAGACCAGAATCCTTGAATTATGCTCCCTAAGTGAGATGAGTTTCCCTGACTTTTCATATGGGAGTTCTCCCATGGAGATAATATGAATGAAAAAACATCCATTCAGGCTCAGGGGTTTAATTAACATTTTCAGTTACAGGTTGGCAAAATTTTTTTATCTGAAAGTAAAACTTTCCTCTAGTTGGTCAAACCAGGTGAGCAAAATCATCATCACAGCTGGTCAATATATTTGCCTGGTGCCTAGCTTACCCTTAATGAAACCCCTGGAGACTTGAATCTTGTGTCTTAGGTCTCATGTTTCATTTGAAGACAAAACAGGATGAATTACATGTTGGTCCAAATGATGATAAATATAGGGACCAGACTGATCAGAGTGATCTGAGTGTACTGGGGATGGATTTGTTAATTCATCATTAAGTTGCATAAATCAACTGTACATGAGATCCCCTCATTATGTAGTGTCATGCTTCATTCAAGTTGACCAGGACTGAGCCAAATAACGCAAGTCACTAGTAGGGTCTAAAGTGGCTGTTAAGCATTGTTAGTAGTTATTTCATCTAATATGTAACCTGTTTATATATTGACTTGTAAATTTACTTGTAGAATGTTATTATTTTTATTTCAGAAAATACAAATTTGAGGTATCCTTTCTTTTACCGACACCTAAGAGTTATTGAAGAAGATGGCTGGGATCTGTTCAGTACAGAGATGGAATTCTCCAAACTCTGTGCTATTACTCAGGGCTGGAGAATAAGTCATGTGAACAGTAATTATGAGGTTTGTACAAGTATAGAGTAAATACAATTATACAACAATTTGAAAGTACTGACAACTCTGTATATATAGACAGAAAAAATAGCTTTCACAGGGTGCAAAGCAAATTGTGTCCAATAGCCTGGGTCTACTGGATTTTGCACTTGGGCCGGTTGATTCTGTTCTTCACTTGCCCTTCAGGGAAGTGAAGCTTTGGAAGGAAAATATTTGAGGGAATTCACAACCGCCTTTGGGAGCTCCGGCATATCATAGTTACAGCTTGATGAAAGAGCTAGCCTGAAAATTGGTTTTCTTTGCACCCTACATCAAATGAATTAGTGGTGTCACTTTACTGCTCCCTCACCTCCTGCTCTTGACCAATTGCCTCTTTCTCTTCTTTGATCGTCTCCTCACTCATGTTCCTTCTCGGAATTTTGCTTGAGATAGTCTGATCCCTGGTCCAGGTGCAGGTGCAGGTTTACGTGGCTTTTTTTATTGGTCTTTTCATTATCCCAGAATTAAGAGTCTTCACTCCATCTATCAAGACTGATTCTCCCTGTCATGTTAATTTGGATTTAGAGCTTTGTGTGGTTTCTACAGAGCTGTGTTGTATTGTTAAGAGTGACAACCTTGTAAACTTAGTTGCATTCATTTGATAGCTAAATTAAGTATCTTGAAAATTTTCTTCTTCACTGAGTGCAATGTACAGATATATGTACATGTTATTATGTTGCACCTTCTTTGCTACAGTGGTTAGTACCATTTGAAATCTGAAGACAGGTGTTCATTTTTGTTTGTTTGCTTGTTGTTTTGTTTTGCAGTTGTGCCCTAGCTATCCAGCCAGTGTTATTGTACCAGTGAAAATTTCTGATGACACTCTGAAAGCATCAGCTCAATTCAGACATGCTGGAAGGTTTCCAGTCCTAAGCTATTATCATAAAAGAAATGGAGTAAGGATTCAGGGTTACTTGTCTTAATTGCAATGTGCATGTGATCATGCTTTCTATATAATACAGAACGAATGGCCATTTTGTACAGTCATCAGAGTTATAGACTTCAGCCAAGCATGTGGACTTTTAAATTTGTACTATAATCCATGCATGTAAGAATTATTGTTAAAAATTATATTGTCGTTCAATTCCATTTCTG
>Ga0126339_10002555_pt1 | contig 13098 bp, 7 predicted proteins | sample OrbTmetagenome_2_FD_92532 | JGI IMG/M metagenome (GOLD analysis project Ga0126339, IMG submission 92532) | Coral microbial communities from Petempiche,Puerto Morelos, Mexico - Orbicella T R C metagenome | ecosystem: Host-associated > Invertebrates > Cnidaria > Coral | place: Petempiche,Puerto... | reverse complement strand
GCTATGTGATCGGTGAGTGAGGGAGTTATGCATGTGCACGTGTCACACCAATCACAATGTGGGTTTTATCAAAGAACGAATCAAAGAAAAAAATAAGATGGTATCTACATTAATCTGGAGACGTGTCAGATTACTGTAGTTTGTTCAGTCAAACATTTTATGGCTTACTATTTAGCTATCATACCATTACCGATGTGACATCGTATGTACATCATAAATTCCCAGTTTTTTTCTTGCGGTACATCGCAACCAAAAAAACTTAAAATTAACCAAATCATTACTGTAAACAGCTCCATGAATGCTCCTATCTCCGAGACTTCACACACACAAAAAATAACTCTTGCACGCCCTGCGTGCCTATGTTTTCTAGTCAAGTTGCCCTGGGCACTATCTGATAACGGCTTAGACTGACGGGTTTGCCCTGGTTAAATATCCGGTTACTATTATTAAGAAAGGTTCGGATTGATGTGAAAGGTATAAGACCCCACGGGATTCGAATCCATAACCTCCCAGATGTCGCCCGGGCGCTCTAAAAAAGGTACCTATCAGAAGAAAAAGAATGATCAATCCGATGAACGCTGTGTATTCTAACGGAAGTGGAATTCACGACTCCCAGATACGGGAAAACGCTCTAGAGCTACTGAGACTGGTGAGGGCTTGGCGATTTGTTTTGCTTTATAAAATAATTGAGCTACTACGCGCGCTCTCATTGGTCAGATGTGTTCTTATGAGAGTATGTAAACACGGTTATGACGTTTTAGATTCGCGCGTATTTTTGACGAATATTTATAAAACCAAAAGAGTATTTTTTCCGTGTAAACCCTCGACAGCGTCTCGGGCTTGCATAAATGTCTCGAATTATTCCAGCCCCCTAAGTGTAGATGAGGCTATGTAAACACGGAAAAAAGTGTTCTACTGCTTAAATATAAACTAAGTATCACGCTACGAATCAGGTTCCGTCGATATCTGCGAGAAAAAGGTGAGAAGATATGACGGTATTTTATATGTTATTATCGTTTCCTGGTCACTGAGCAAAATTACACAACCTGCTTACTCGAGTTCCTCGATGTTCTTTTCGAGAGAAAATCAGTTTAAAAGCAACAGAACTTCCGACAGTTGCCCGTTTCGTTACGCTCACGCAGTAGGGACGAACACAGTGACTGGAGGAACGAGATTGTGTGACACAAGCTCACTGTAACAAAAACGTGTAAAGTGTACATATAACTTGTCACAACAAAAAAGAAACAAGCTATTTACTCAGAAATCGTACTTGTATTTTCAAATCTAATCACACAGACAACTTAAGCTTCTCTTCAAGCGTTCCTCTGTCAAGTGTAGTCTAAGAATTACAAGCATTGGTCAAAATAATTCACTCACTCTCAATATTCTTAGTTTTATGAAAACTAACATGTAGTTTCAGCGTAACAAGTATTTTCCCAAACTGGGATAAAAATCACCTTAAGATAGTTATGACTTTTTATTGAAAGGTTAATTTACTCGGGTGCAGGAGCGTTTCTTTATCTGCCGTGAAAAGCGAAGAAATCATATTTAGTCAATCACAGAAAAGGACAAAACGAAACCAACCAATTGGATGGCGATACGTTCGCGGGAAAATGCGCGTTTGCCTCTGATTGATTAAACAATGCGCATGCTTACTTTAAATGATGTGGAACACGTTGTACGAGCTTTTCTGAATCAATAAAAAGCTTCAACAGATATATTTCTGAAAGAAATAAAATTCGAGTCCTTATGATGGTATTTTAATTTACCAATCTCTATGGTCTTTAATTGAGAGATTACTTGACAAGAAAAACAAGCATGTTAATAAACACTTTATGTCTACAAAAATCCTCTTACAGAAAACTGAAATTAAGCAAGACTGCTTGCTTGTTCAGTCTACTTCACTAAGGATCTGCATGAGAAGTTATACATTTATGTACTTCAGATGATACTTCGAGTAAAACTTGAACTCTTATTCCAGTCACACATTAGAGCGGTTTTCAATTGAATGTCGTAAAAACCAAAACCAAAGTAATCACTCTAGCCAATCACAACTGAAGGACACAGATAATCCAGTGAACCAATCAAAACTCGAAGTAATTACCTATAGCTGATGCAAAGCGCGGGAAAACGCGTGCGAACGAGTCACGATTGGTTTTGGTTTTACTCCTGATTGAATGAAAAAGTGCCGCGAGTTTTGTAAGCCAAACGTGTAGCGCAGTAAGTGCAAAACCAATTACTTTTCAACACACAAATGAAAACCGCTCTATTATTGTTCATATCCAATTCATATTACAAAATACTCGTCTATCTACATCTCATCTTATTACTTCATTTTATATAACAAATCCAGTTTCCTTCATAGGAATAATGGTTAGAAGTTTAAAAATGTTATTGAATATTTAATACGGGGAACAAACTGCTTTGCCTCAATGACGATCAAGCACTTTCAACATACACGAAAACACACAAACCAACCAACCAAAACAAAAGTGAGGTCCTGCTGTACACATTCACAAAAGTTCGGTTTCGAAACAGCAAAGATTATAACTGGAATTGCGGTCGTTTCGCCCGAAAACCAATTCGCCCTAAACCCAATTCGCCCGAACTGTTAGCTCCCTAGTCAGTGGATTAAAGAACGAGAAATAATGTAATTTTGTTTCATAACGCCCACAATGTTGTCTTTTTCGCTCGTTTAGATTAAAACAATTCTTCTTTGAACTTTCAGCAAGAACGAACAGACTTTCACTTCGGGCAAATTGAAATCGGGCGAACTGGCCATCGGGCGACACGACCGGTTACCACAACTCTGCATGACTGAGTCTGGGGATAACTGATCACAATATTTTAGTATAATACAGCTTCACACACACGTGGCTACTGCGGATTACAAAAACCAAATTCTAACCAACAAGTCACAACTCTGTAATAAAAAAATCCCAAATCTACTCAATTACAGCATGCAACATGGTGGATTAAGGAGACAATGCATAAAATACCGCAAGGAGAGTTCGGAAGTTGATCTGAGGGTAAACAGGCTGAGAACCCTACCAGAAGCTGCACGTTCTCATCAATTCTGGGTTTGAACTTACTTTCGCATACAAAATTCACGACTTTCCCCACCTTTTTCCAAGCCATGTTTCCTTAATTATTTCCGACTCACTACAATAACTAAAATCACACGTCCAGAGGAAGAAGTTTTCAGCTGACATAAACTTCAATAAAAAGCAACACAAACTTGCCACAATTCAGACAAAATTGCATTTCTTTTCCAGATAATAACTTCATTTTTTCACACTCTACCAGGTCTAGAAAACTAGAGAGTTTTCAGACCGTACAAACACTTATTCTCTCGCTTACATTACTATTATCTTGGTTGTCACGCAATGCTGCTCTGATGGTAACAAAAAGCACTGCGTAACTCCATATAACTGATATGACAGAGTGACTTCAAGTTCAAGCTGGTATGCAAATAGGTATAAATTATTAAACTATAATAATTGTCTTCTTGTATAAAATGCGCCGACATTCAAAATGCAAATTATCAAATATTTGCCATGTTCCTCGGAGCAAGTGGAGGTGGGGCTCCGTTGCCATCCTGTGGAGAAAATGGTTTAAGATCACTAACAAAGACAGTCACAACACACAACAAGAAAAAAATGTTCATGAGTGACTGTGTGAACATGTAAACTGCATAAAATTTAACTGAAGTTATAACATTCTGGAAACTTAAAAAACTATAGTTTCTTACAGACTGACAATAGAAAGTTTAAGGAAACCACAACGGCAACGTCGCGAAACAAAAGGTTTAATGAGGAGAACAATGGCTGTGCACGTGCGTTATAATTCTCAATACATTTCTTTGCCGTCCTCTGCAAAACAACAACGTGAAATGATCAAATTCTGCGTTGTTTTGAGAACGTGAACCACGACAGCTAATTTGATGTGTCCTAGATTCAGTTTCGTGATAGCTTTGACAGTGATAAACAAAGTAAATGACTTTAGGGCACCGCGAGATTCATAGGTAAAATATAAACTCATTTTTTAATCGACGTTGTCCTCGGCATCGCCGTCGTGGTTTCTTAAGCTCCTTAATTTAAACCCTCTATTACTTACTCGAGGTGGAAGTTTAGGAGAAGCTGTCGATTCTTCTGGAAGTCTGAAAAAAGTGATTCACAGTAATCAACGACCAGGAAAGGAAAATACTAGAAAAAACGAATTTTACTAGGTCTTACCTTAAACACAGCAAACACGCAAACAAGAATAAGGACTACGTACAAATTAGGAATTGGAGGAGATAGACAAAGAAACGGTCATCCTTTTATCACCAAAACTGGTATAGGGTTCAAAGTCTCTTGACTACAAAGCACTGTGCTTTGATATTAAATATATTCTTGTGATGATGAATTATACAGACAAACTCTAAAATGCTAATAATTTACCAAAACAGAACACAAGATTGGGAAACACAATTACGAAAATACTAAGTAAGAATGTTTGTTTGGCTAACGTTTGATCTTGAAGAGAGTTTTCGTTGGAATGAAACTGTGTTAAACGTGGCCAAGATAAATCGTTTTAGAGACCAACCAAACCAAACTCGTTTCTGGTCGATAGTTACAGCTGTGACAGTTTGCTTAAAGGAGCTCAGTCACAGTATTTTAAGTTATTTTGGCCACATACAAAATTACCTTTAAATTGAAGCAGACCTGAAAATAGTAGTTTACTAAGTTGGAAAAACACCAAAGAGATAATAATAAACCACAAAGGAACAAGGATGGTTGAGGATGGAGAAGATTAACACGGATTACAAATGACAAACTTGAAAAAAATTAGGGTAAACTTTTCAGGTCTTTTCAAGACGCGGAAACCGTGATGTAGCTCCTTTATCGCACAATCAAACGTTATTGGTTTGGTGGCAGGTCAAGTAAGATAAGATGGTATTTCAGTAAGAACTCTGATGACTGACTTTGGAGGAGGTTTGTCCACTCTGTAGGCAGGAAGTGGCGGAGGAGCTACAGTTTCCCCTCCTTTGCGCACATTAGCCAAATTCCCGTACACCGCCAGATTGGGCTAAAAGGAATACAATTCACAGAATATTGTTATTTGATAACACGATAAAATTCCGTTGTCTTTTGTAGAAGCATAAGAAGCACAAGACTACAGTGTAAACTAAATAAACAAATCAATCAATCAATCGATCGATCGATCGATCGATCGATCAGACCAGTGAGTCGGCAGTTTACGGTAACGGTAACAGTAGCAGTGGCAGTGGCAGTGGCAGTGGCAGTGGCAGTGGCAGTGGCAGTGGCAGTGGCAGTAGCAGTAACAGTAACAGTGAACAAATGAAACAACAAATGGGCAAATGAAATGTTATTGTTAATAAATAAGAAAAGAAGCACATTGCAGATATTCTTACATTGTCATTATTTAATCTTGCAGTCTCTGTGCTGATGTAATGCTGAATGGCACGGTAAATAAATTCATACTGGCCCTGAGAATAAAGAGCAACCACAATTATTAATAATAAATGTCCCAGTTCTGCCTGAATAATTTAATGTTGACTGTAAGACTTAATAAAATACATAAAGGTCACCAGACACATTTGGCGTAAAGAGGGGGAACACTGCTCAGAGGTTAGCGTGACAGATGACTTCCACTGCGTGACAATTCTAGGCACTATGAGCTGCAAAGCAGCAACACGCCCTGGCAGATAACAGCTAGAAGCATTACGAACTGAAAACTAGATCAGCCACGTGCTACAGTGGCAGCGAAGCGACTCGGACCTTAAACCAGCAACACGCAAAATACTGAATGCCAACTGATGAAGTGTCCCTTATCTCCCCAGGTCGAAAGACAAAACTGAGAAAGTAAACAAATAAAAATAACACAAGGCTTGGGGAAGTCGCAGAGGAGATGTAACCGAACCCAAGCCTTGACAGGCGGCTCCAGTTTATTGAATGCAAAACAAGTGCAAAGGCCGTTGAGAGAGGGAGGAAGGGAGAAAGGGAATTGAAATACAAATTTACTGAGAATAAGAGCAGTAGCTGAGACAGTTTAATCCTTCCTCTATAAAAAGGGTGTGCTTTTTACTAATTCAACTCTTGACATCACCCTGGTCCTTCTAAACAGGTGGGAACAATTCAAGGCCAACATTGTTTTTACAACTGTTAAACTTCCATCCATGTTTTGCTTGAAAAACTACTAGCGTCAACATTTGGGAAACCTACCTCAGTCTGAACCATACCAGACCTCTGCGCTCTGACATTCTGGATGCTCTTAGAAATATCAATTTCACAATCAAGACCTGAGGAGGTTAAACAAAGACGCATTTAGTGTCTAATCAACTAAAAACCACATAAATACCAATTGTTAAAAAGGGGTTCTTAGTTACAGACCAAGGAGTAAACCATGCCTCTACAAATCGCAATATTTACATTTTTGTATATATTATTATTCAACGAAATTTCTGAGGGTACCTTTTAATCAATTTTAATCAATTTGTAAGAAGAAGGGTAAAATAAAGGATTTTGTTGCTGTTGGTTCCCTGATACATGTATACTGTAGTCTGTTCCTTGGTTTCATATTGTCTACCTTGTTGCCAAGGCGAAAAATATCTATAGCACCTACACACAGAGCTTGGAAAAATGCAACACTCTGTGCTGGGCGAAAGTGTTCCATCTTGCCAAAGCTCATCCTAGTTTCTGTAGCATAAAAAGTGATTAGGGGTTTCTTCTCATAGGCACTCTAAAATCTGGCAACTCTGTGTAGCTTCACAACATGCTCTGTTATTTACCAACTTCTATGGAAAGATCTGCAGCCTTATACCCTGCAAGCAGTGGTTTTCTACTATGCCGGAGCTATGTTACGAACAAGAGAGAAACCGCTGTGAGCAACTGTTCCTTCCGTTGAGTTAACCACCATCCAGCTCCAGTGACGAATAAACCAACTTTGAACTAGAATAACCAGTTTCGAAACTGATTTAAGCTTGCATGCACGTGCCGACCAACATGAATGCTGCATTTAGGCCAGCCCACTGTGTAATTACATGTAGATCAAAATGGTGAGTGATGTCAATGAAGCCGTGGTTTCTCTCTTGTTTGCAGCACAGCGTCAGCATAGGAGAAACCAACTGCTCGCAGGGTAGCAGCCTTATACTCCTCTCGTGACTCTCACAGTGCTTCTCTCCACCCAGGTGTATAAATGGGTACTGACAAATTTAATGCTGGGGGGTGACCCTGTGAAGCATTAGCATCCCATCCAGGGGGGAGTATAAATACTCCTAGTCACTTCGTGCTACAGAAACTGGAGATAAGTGCTGGCCTGGTGTGCCACTTGGCTCGCACGCAGACTCTTACAGCTATGTTAAATATTGTATTGGGTAAAATCTAGGTGAGAAAAAGAGACAGAATTCAACGTGGGCAACAATCTGGGCCTCTTGCACTTCAGTTTAGTCCCTAACCAATACATTAAATTTTGTATTACATTTGCAATACATTTTGATAATAAACAGTACATTACCTTGCTCTTTGATCATTTTCACCAGATTGTCTATCACAATAAATGTACCAGTTCTTCCTATGCCAGCACTAGAACCAAGAAAAGAATTGACAAAGTGTATATGAACGTTATTAATTTTCCAGTTGAGAGCTCATTAGGATACTCAAAGAAATACTGTCAGGAAGTGTGCATACAGGAAGATTTTGATACATTTTGGCATACTAAAATTTCTCTGTTAATTTATTTGAATACACATAATCAAATCATCCGAGTTCAAATATACCATATTCATACATGTATTCCCGGTATTGGACTGGAACTAGCTTGCAATGGAGGCTCATGCGGGGGGGAGTATCATTAAAAAGAGATGAATGTCATTTGCATTTGAAAAGACTCCTCGCATTAGCCTCAGTCGCAAGCTAGTTCCAGTCTAATGCCTAGAACACAAATATGGTCTAATTGTGGGTGTACGAGTTCGAGTACATTTTTTTCACTCTCAGCTAAGTGAGCAGAGTAAACATAATCATAAATACGAAAGATTTTTTGATTGAGACTGTTGAGCTGTTGAGTAACAGAACGGTTGTTAAACATAAAACATAGTACCAGTAAATATTGTTCTATAGGTCTAAATACAGACTGGAAGATGCTGAAAATAGGATCTCCAAGCATCTGAATTTCAAAATTTTCTTGGGGGGTCACACCTTCAACTCTCAACAAGTACACTACCATGTGCCTCCTTTCAAATTTTGGTGTGTCTACTTGAATACGTATTGACAGCCCTACAGAGGCATAGACATGGACATTCAATAACGTGGTCATAGGCATTGACACAGGCATAGGTTTAGCTAAACTTATAGGTAACTGTATGTTGTTAACTCTACAATACCTGCAGTGCACTATAATTGGACCCGCCATGGGAATTGATTGTTGTCTTGTATTGACTTCATGAAGAATATGTAACACAGGACTTGGGTCCTTAGGAACACCATGATCAGGCCATCCAGTGTAATGAAACTGATAAATTGTGCGGGGTATTGGCTGCCAAAAGAATATATCTACGTTCAAATATCAATGACATGTTCTGTAGAGAACTGAAATAACGACCACTCCACTTGCAATGTGTCACTTATTTAGGGATCTGACTGGTTGAAAAATCAATCTTTTATTTTTCCTCTTCATTGTACTGCATTTTACGATTTCAATCTCAGGACTGGAACTCTCAGCAAACCCTTATGTTAACTGTTAACTTTCTCTACAAAGTGTTTCATAAAACACATGCTGTTTCTTTTTGCAATCATGGTGCAAAAGAAATAACGTCAACAAACAATATTGAAACAAACATTCAAACTACTTCTGGCTTTGCTGAGACAAAACTACCACAATCTAATCCTAGCTTGGCTCACAAAATGTCAGGGGCATTTTCATTTTTGTTTGGCAGTGAAGTATGAGACTGAAGGACTGTTATCTCTGTTGGTTTTCATCTTTTTGCTGTTGACTGGATGGTAATTAATCAGTTTTCTTTCCAACTGCAAATCAAATTTTATCCCTCCTTTAAAAGCAGAAAGAATTTATCATTTATTTTCTTGGTTTCTTGGGTTTTCTTTGTGACTGTTAAGTCTCCTTCACAGCTGTAAAGATCATCAAAGGATGAGTGTAGCATGAACAGTCTTAACTCTTTCAAACAGCAAATAAGGAAAAGAGGCTTGATGATGTTGATGGAAGATGCAGGGTGCAAGAACTGCTACTTGTGCACAAGGTAACTAATGAACATATGTACGTCAAGGAAATTGAGACTGTGTTTTAGGCATTTAGGATAGGCTTTTATCGACTAGAAACTTTGTGTAGTTGTAATATAATCTTTAATTTGTAATTGTGTCTGGAAAGCTGTGGTGGAGGCCCTATGCTACGGTCAGAGCGAAAAGGACTAAGTCAAGTACGTCAATTATAAATATTTCTTAGTTCTTAATTAGTGTGAGAAATGCTAGAATGATTGACACTCAAATGAAGTTTACTACTACTACTAATACAACACTATACACTGTACGGTGTAAATGATGAACAATGTTGTGATAAAATAAAATGCTCACATTGCTTTCTGATGTCAGTTCAAACTCCCTTAGTGTGTAGTCTGTAAACTCTGTCTCCTTCATATGTTTGACTCGGAATGGACCACACTCTTTGGCAGTTTCTGGGTCAGGCCAGTACTGAGTGCACTTATTCTGTAAAGGTAGGAAGTACTTATTAATCAAAACCAAGCCTGGTATATAATTTCAGTACAAAGTCATGTAGCTTAGTCACTAGTCACAGTCAAACCCCTAATAAGCGGCCACCTACTGAATGGCCACCCTCATTAGGCAGCCAGTAATCAAAGTCCTGATGAGGGCTTTACTGCTGTTTTTAACTCTTTTAAAAGCCACTATCCATTTCCCCAAGGGTGGCCGTTTAATAGGGTTTGAACTGTGGTTTTTGCACCAATTGGGGCAATTGTTCATGAGGTGCTGATTAATTGATGGCATAGGTCCCCAGGACATTTTCACCTCACGGGCTCAGAAATGCTATTTCTGACATTTTCCAGAGAGAAGTTTCATAAATCAAACCATGAAAAAACGGTAAATATTTAGTAACTTATGTTGTTTAGATGTCAACCTTTGGGAATTTTGATAGCAGAGTCTGTCAAACCAGCCAATTCAATTGTTAAAGATACTTTTTGCCGCAAAAAAACTATATTAAATTATATCTTTTTTCTGCATTTTCATGGGGCATGCATGTGCATATGTGCGTATATGGCCACTACACACCTGCTGGCAACAGACTGTATTTGTGGGCAAGATACATGCTAACTCCTAGTCGCTTCATGCTATGGAAACCAAGATAATCCCTGACAATGCAAGCCTGAGAATGATTAAATAAGCTTTTAGAACGTCTCACCCTTCCTCTTTCAACTACTTTTGTTGTCATGACGATGATTCGGCTGTTCTCCTGAAAAGTCATTCTCCAGAAGTCTTCCACAGTGCTTGGCAAGCAACCTTGAGCAGCAATATACCGCTTTGCTGCTTCTTCTGAGTCACTGGGCTATGGCAAGTAACGTTATGTATGTTAACTAATCATTAGACATTCTTGGAACATAAACATTTTCGAATTTAATTTCTAATCAGCTTTGAATGACATGTACACAGGAAAGAACCTAATGTTATGTAACACTTAAATTCAAGGGAATACTATATCCAAGAATAAAGCAAATGAAGTTTGTTATATCACTGCTCATGATGGAATTGCTCGACAAGTGATACATGGAAATGTGAAAATTTAAAGTGTTAAATATATAATTAAGGATGTTTAAGAATGAGCATGAACATTATATATTCCACTTGTGGTTCACTCTTAGAGTCTCTTACAGTTGAACCCCTATGAAGCAACCACCTATTGAACGACCACCCATATTAGGCAGCCAGTAATCAAATTCCTGATGAGAGCTTTTCCATTGTTTTTACCTCTGTTAAATGGCTAGTACCCTTTAAGTGGACACTATCCATTTCCCCACAGGTGGCCGTTTAATAGGAGTTGAACTGTAGTATGTAATGAAACTTGATTGGGAAAAATCTCTAAAATTTTGTGTGAGATGCAGACAACCTCTAACATACAAACTTGTAGTTCAATTGCCATACTGAATGAGCATATTGTGTGCAAAAAATCACTAGATCTGACTTGTCATTTTGTAGCTTTTAAAACACCTGTCCACTTGGATTTTTTTTTTTTTAACATGGTTTTAGTATGTCAACTTACCCCGACATAGTTTGCATTGATATAGTCTGACCCTATGACATTTGGGTCCATATCTTGTAATGTAACTCGACTGTGATCAACTGTATGGATAAAATAAGACATAGATAACAAAAGTTATAATCAAATCATGTCCCTGTATCTTACTGAATGTTTACTTTCAATATGCAAAATCAAATTAACATGTCTGCTGTTTTTATGTACAGTTCTTGAAAATGACTTTCAAACAAGGTTGGATACATCAATATTGGTTAGAGGAACAAAAGAAATTGTTTCCACCTTGTCTACAAAGTATTACAGTTTTTTGTGATACGATTCACAAGCAGTGAGACAATAATAATAGGAAACAAGCTCCAATCATTGTGTCAATAACAAACTGCTGAGCTGGATACAGTATGTGAAGGATTTTAATTACTAGATCAAGTTGGGGAATTGATGGTTGATAAAAAACACCAGATTTCTCTTATTATTATATGACCGAGAAAATTTCTTAATTGTGATTGGCTGAGAGCAGGGCGATTAATTGTTAATTTTTCATTTGCACTGTAGCGCAAATTAATGTGCGCACACCCTCTTGCTCAGTTGGTAAGAGGTTACACTACACAGGAAAGTTCTTCAATCACTGGTCAATGGGTAGCAAGCTCACATGGTAGGATATTCTTGTATCTGTTTTTGGCTTTGTTTTCAGGTCTCTCTCCTTCCTTCCTACTGTAAAGATGTTTACTTTCTTGCTTCTGAAGAACCTGTGTAAAAAGGAAAGAATGAAATTAAATGAAAAGAAAAGAAAAGGAAAGAAAGATGATCACAAACAACAAACAAAGTACAAAAAACTGTGACTGGCATTAACTACATGTAAGATCCAAAAGCAAAGTTCCTTTTAGAATCTGTAGTCTGCCATGCTCACCTCAAATTCTTCATAAAACCCAGCCTTTCCAGAAACACTTTTGTTTTCTTTTTGAAGAACTTTGACTCGGTCCTCGATAGCTGCAGCATTGATTCTTGTGGCATTAAATGGCTGAAAAAACACAACGACATTGAATATTACAAAATATATTAAGTTACAGGTAACTGCAATATATAATGGCGTTGGAAAGTTACTAACTTTTAACACATTCAATTCTTAACTTTACAAGGCATGTCTGACACTTGAGAAGAAAACTTGACAAAATGCACAATGATGTAGAACTATAATTAAGAACTCCATGCTGTATCTGTGGTTGGTTTTAACACACTGTGTGAGCAACAACAATGCATGGACTTCTGTGGTGCTAAATTATAGTATAAAGACTCACACATTTCTTCTCTAGGGAGAACAATAACAACATGTCAAGAGACAAGATTTTTTTAGGTGCTCATTTACTTACTGTTTTAAGTTGCACAACAGTGCCAGATTTCTCCACCATTGGATTTTTCTTGTAATGCTCCACAAGATCTGTCAAGTCTTCAAATTTCTCTCCTCCACCCACGTCATACTTGCCGTCATTAGTGTGGTGACGTATCATAACATGCGTGATCTTGTCTTCCAACCTACATGAACACCATGTCTAATATCAACCAATTTTTAATGTTACAACAAGCGTACATGTACATACATCTTCAGAGTGCATTGCTGAACAAAATGTTCATGTGGCACAGGAGTAAACTCTTAATGTGCACGAAACCTTTTCAGTCCAAAATGTAGTGCAATCTACTACTATGAATGGGTGTAGAGAGAGGGGGTGGGGGGGGGGGGGGGGGGGGAGGGGGGTCGGCGGCATACCATTTTTTATGATGTTGGTTGTGTTGTTGTCTCCCCCCAGATGGCCGCGATTAGACCTATCT